>Ga0247608_10002372_pt1 | contig 23694 bp, 26 predicted proteins | sample 176DNAGHGlowgp2_FD_193490 | JGI IMG/M metagenome (GOLD analysis project Ga0247608, IMG submission 193490) | Sheep rumen microbial communities from Palmerston North, Manawatu-Wanganui, New Zealand - 1766 DNA GHGlow gp2 | ecosystem: Host-associated > Mammals > Digestive system > Stomach > Rumen ... | reverse complement strand
AGAAGGATATGATGAAAAGAATGGAGTATATAATATAGAAGGTATAAGTTATTCTGGAGAAATACCAGAGAATGCAGTAGTAACAACAACTGGTTTAAGTGATAACTTTCCTAGCGGTATATTAATCGGATACGTAACCAGTACTACAACGGACAACTTTGATTTAGGTAAAATAGTTGAAGTTAAACCATCTATTAGTTTTGAAAATATAAATTATGTAACAGTATTAGATAGGAAAGAGGATTAAAATGATTTTGTTAATAAATTTAATATCCTTTTTCTTAGATGGTATTTTATCTTTATTTATGAGTAAAGATAGTATATTTTTACCATTATTTACGGTTTTATCTTTGATTGAAGTATATCCTTTATTAAAGAATAAAAGAAAGCTGATTATAATTGGTATTATAATGGGATTTTTATACGATATTGTATACACACAAACTTTATTTATGAATACAATAATATATTTTTTTGTTAGTTTAACTATTATAGAAGCATTTAAATTTTTTAGTTATAATTCCTTTAATTCATTAATATTAAGTTTTTTTATGATTGTATTATATAGAATATTATCTTACACATTTTTCTTTATATTAAACGATGTTAAATTAAATTTATCTTTATTATTTAAAAGTATATATTCAAGTTTATTATTAAATTTAATATATTCTATCTTGTTTAATTTTGTATATTTTAAACTTAAAGTACAAGATAAAAAGCCTGATAAATATATTCATAAATAAAAAGTGTACATTTGTTCGTAAAAACTATTGACAAAGGAAAATTAGCTATTGTATAATTAGTTTGTAAGATGATTGGAGGAAGCATTATGGCTGGAAAAACAACAGCGGATAAAACATTAGAACAAGTAATGTTAGATATTGAAAAACAATTTGGTAAAGGGGCTGTTATGAAATTAGGAGACCATCCACATCAGAAGATTGATGTTATATCAAGTGGTTCAGTTTCATTGGATATGGCTTTAGGTATTGGAGGTTATCCAAAAGGACGTATTATTGAAATATATGGTCCTGAATCAAGTGGTAAAACCACTTTTGCATTACATGCAATAGCAGAGGCACAAAAAAATGGTGGAAGAGCAGCATTTATAGATGCAGAACATGCTCTAGATCCAACATATGCTTCTAAAATAGGAGTAAATATAAATGAATTGTTATTAAGTCAACCGGATAATGGAGAACAAGCTTTAGAGATATGTGAAGCACTAGTTAGAAGTGGAGCAATTAGTGTTATTGTAATTGACTCTGTTGCTGCCTTAGTTCCACAAGCTGAAATAGAAGGTGAAATGGGAGATTCTCATGTTGGTTTACAAGCAAGATTAATGAGTCAAGCATTAAGAAAATTATCTGGAATAATTAATAAAACAAATACTGTATGTATATTTATTAACCAATTACGTGAAAAAGTTGGTGTTATGTTTGGTAATCCTGAAACTACTCCAGGTGGTAGAGCTTTAAAATTCTATGCATCAGTTAGACTTGAAATAAGAAGGGGAGAACAAATTAAACTTGGTACTAATATAATTGGTAGTAAAGCAAATATCAAAGTAGTAAAAAATAAAATGGCTCCTCCATTTAAAACTTGTACTGTTGATATTATGTATGGTGAAGGTGTATCAGTATTGGGTGAAATTGTAGATCTTGGTGCTGAAGCTAATATTTTAAATAAGAGTGGTGCATGGTATTCTTATAATGGTGAAAAAGTCGGACAAGGAAAAGAGAATGTTAAAGAATGGTTAAAAAATAATCCAAAAATGCGTGCCGAAATTGAAAAAAAAGTTAGAGCTTATTATCAAGATAAAGAAGTTGATAGGTTTACTGATGATACTGAAAAAGAAGAGTTTGAAGAAGAGTGATTTAATTAAATCACTTTTTCTTTTTTTCCTTGACAAAACATTGGTATTCAATCTATAATAAAATTAGAGTGATGAATTTCATTCTATTATAGAAATGGAGGAAATATTTGTGCCTAATATTTTAATCTCCATTTTGCTAATTCTTTTAGGAATTGGTGTTGGAATAATCATAATGTTTATATTTAATTATGTGAAAGGTGTTAAAGCTTTTAAAAAAGCAGATGACATTTTAAATAAAGCTAACAGAGATGTTGAAAAACTAAAAAAAGATACATTAGCTGAAGCCAAGGAAGAAATTAGACAACTAAAAGAAGATACAGATAAAGAAATCAAAGAGAAAAAAGATGAATTAAAAGAAAATGAAAAAAGATTGTATACACGTGAGGAAAGTATTGAACGCCGTGAACAATCTTTAGATAATCGTGAAAGTTCACTTGAAGAAAAAGAAAATAATTTAATAAATAAACAAAATGTTATCCAAGACGAAGAAGCAAAAGTGGAGGAAATAAAAAAACAACAACTTGAAATGCTTGAAAAGATTGCATGTTATACCACTGATGAAGCTAAAGAAATTTTATTTAAGAAAATTGAAGATGAAATGACACTTGAAATTGCTTCATTAATAAAAGAAAAAGAAGCTGAAGCAAAATTAACAATAGATAAGAACGCTAAATCTATGTTAGTTTCTTCAATGCAAAAATATGCTAGTGATGTTGCGAGTGAGCAAACTGTTACAGTTGTTTCACTTCCTAGCGAAGATATGAAAGGTAGAATCATAGGACGTGAAGGTAGAAATATACGTACTATAGAAGCTGTTACTGGAGTTGATTTAATTATTGATGATACACCAGAAGCTATCGTTTTATCTAGTTTTGATCCTCTAAGAAGAGAAATTGCACGAGTTTCGATTGAAAACTTAATTAAAGATGGAAGAATACATCCAGCAAGAATTGAAGAAATTTATGATAAAACTTGTAAAGAAATGAAAGCAAAAATTCTTGAATATGGAGATTCTGCATTATTCGAATTAGGATTAACTAAATTTGATCCTGAATTAATAGAATTAATTGGTAGATTGCATTTTAGAACAAGTTATGGTCAAAATGTATTAAGACATTCTATAGAAGTTGCTTCATTAGCTGGAATTATGGCTGCTGAAATAGGTGAAAATGTAATGCTTGCTAAAAGAGCAGGTTTATTACATGATATTGGTAAAGCAATTGATCACGAAATGGAAGGAAGCCATGTTGAAATTGGTGTTGCTATAGCAAAAAAATATAAAGAAAAAGATATAATTATTAATGCTATAGAATCACATCATGGTGATACTGAACCAACAAGTATAATTGCTGAATTAGTAGCTATTGCAGATGCTTTATCAGCAAGTAGACCTGGAGCAAGAAATGATTCATTAGAAAATTATGTACAAAGATTACATGACTTAGAAGCAATTGCAAATGATTCTGAAGGTGTTGAGAAGTCATATGCTATGCAAGCTGGTAGAGAATTGCGTGTAATTGTTAAACCAGAAGAAGTAGATGACGTTAAGAGTCATAAAATAGCTCGTGATATTAAAACAAGAATTGAAAACGAATTACAATATCCTGGTACTATTAAAGTAACAGTAATAAGAGAAACTAGAGCAACAGAAGAAGCTAAATAAGCTTCTTTTTTTGTATAAAAAAAAGGACTAAAGTCCTAATATATTTGTTGCTACATTAAAGAATACTATAAGTGATACTGCATCTACTATAGTAGTTATAAATGGACTAGCCATTACTGCAGGGTCAAAACCAAGTTTTTTAGCAAGCATTGGTAAGCTACAACCAATTATTTTAGCAATAATAATTGTAATAACTAAAGTAATGCAAACAACTAATGCAATATTAAATGTTACTTGATCTATAAACATTAATTTTAGGAAGTTAGCAAATGCTAATGTAACACCAATAAATATTGCTACTTTAAATTCTTTAAATACAATTTTTAATGTATCTTTAAATGATATTTCATTAAGAGATAATCCACGAATAATCGTAACAGAAGCTTGACCACCAGCATTACCTGCAGTATCCATAAACATTGGAATAAATGATGTAAGAATAACAAACTTAGATAATGCATCTTCATAATATTGTATAATCTTACTAGTAAATGTAGCTGAAATCATTAATAGTAATAACCATGGTATTCTTTTCTTCCATATCTCAAAAGTATTCATACTCATATATGGTTTATCTGATGGCCTAATAGCAGCCATCTTTTGTATATCCTCAGTTGCTTCATCTTCAATAACGTCAACTATATCATCGATAGTAATGATACCAACTAATCTTTTTTCGCTATCTACAACGGATATAACATTTATATCGTATTTTTTCATCTTTTGTGCAACTAACTCTTGGTCAGTTAAAGTATTAACATGTTTTGGTGATTTTTTCATTATGTCATATATCATAGTTTTTTTATCAGCAAGTAATAATTGTCTTAATGAAAGAGTACCTAATAATTTTCTTTCATCATCTAATATATAACAAAAATCTATCGATTCCTTTTTTTCAGCTTCAGCTTTAACTTTCTCTATTGCTTCTTCAATTGTTTGATTTCCTTTTAATTCAAGAAAATCCACAGTCATTATACTTCCAGCAGATTCTTCCGGATATTTAAGTAATGTATTAATAATTTTTCTTGTTTCTGGTGTAGTATTTTCTAATATTTTAGTAACTACATTAGAAGGCATTTCATCTATCAAATCAGCAGCATCATCGGCATACATTTCATCAATAATTTTACCAGCATCATTACCTGATAATTCGTTAATTATTTTTTCTTGACTCTCTAAATCTAAATATGCAAAAGTTTGTGCTGCTAACGTCTTGGGTAATAAATTAAATAATTTAATTTGTTCTTTATCATTTAGTTCTTGCAATAAATCTGCAATTTCAACATATTCTAATTTTGATATTTCTTTTTTTAATTCAATATAATTATCTGCTTTTATTAATTCTTTTATTTTTTTTAACATTTTTATCACCCTTACTTCGAAATAATTATATCATTATTTTTTTATAATTGATATAAAAAATAAACAGTTTACACTGCTTATTAATAATAGTATGGACCATAGTACATTGGTGGATAGTAATAATTGTTTGTATAATAAGGTGGTTGTATATATCCTTGATTATTATTAAATAAAGGAGCAACTAAACCACCTGTAATACCACCTAATATAAATGGTCCTAAGAATCCTCCAAAAAATCTCTCATCATTATTATTTTGATAATACATTTGATTATTATACATAGTATTTCTCCCTTCATAATATGTTATGACATATTACTTATTTAGTGATTAAATATATGTAGTATACATATATTATATTAGGTGGTTTATGAATAAAATATTTAGGATAATAGGTATTTTATCATTAATATGTTTTAGCTTTTTTATTACTAGTAAAACATCTATGTTAGCAAAAGAGATGGATGAAATAATGATTAAAATAAAGAATGAAAAATATAGGTATGAATATAAAAGTATAGATGCTACTATAAATGGTAATCAAATTATACCTGGTAAATGTGGTATGAAAGTAAATATAGATAAAACTTATAATGAAATGAAAAAGATTGGAATGTATGATTACCATTTGTATCAATATGATTACTACTTACCTAAAGTAAATATATATAATAATAGAGATAAATATATAATATCTGGTAATAAATATAAAAGTAATATCTATATATTTATAGAATTAACAGAATTAAATAAGAAACATATATATGAAAGTAATTTTACTAATTATAATTTTATAGTTAATTCATTATTTTATATTAATAATTTAGATTTAGTTGAATATATATATCAAAATAATAATTCCATATTAATTAAAGATACTTCATATAAAAGATATAAATATATTTTGAAGAAATATAAAAGTTTATCTAATAAAAATATATATTGTTATTCATTAAAAGATACTTTTTTAAGTTTATGTTCTTCAAATGGTAGTCTAACCATTAAAAAGATAGAACAAATAACTTCTAATTATTTATATAATATAAAAAGAATTTTAAATAATGGAGTGTTTATAAATATAGAATTAAGTAATAATTATTTGGTATATAAGAATGAAATAGAAAAATATATTGAAAAAAAGGGATTATACATATCTAATATAGAAAATAATTTAGTTGGGTGTGAAGAGTTGTATAAATAAGACTTTTAATATATAATTCTTTTAGGTGATTTTATGAAGAAACCAGAGTTATTAGCACCAGTAGGTAATATGGAATGCTTATATGCGGCAATTGAAGCTGGATGTGATGCGGTTTACTTGTCTGGTAAATTATATGGTGCCCGTAATTTTGCAGGTAATTTTTCAAATGAAGAATTGGTTGATGCAATTAAAATATGTCATTTATATGGTATTAAAGTTTATGTAACAATTAATACTTTAATATATGAAGCAGAAGTTGATAATTTTATTAAATATGTAGATTTTTTATACATTAATAATGTGGATGCTGTAATAATACAAGATATTGGAATGTTTGATTTAATAAGAAAAATATATCCTAATTTAGAACTTCATATATCTACTCAAATGCATGTGCATAACTTAGAAGGTGTACATCTTATGGAAGAATTAGGTGCAGATAGAGTAGTGCTAGCTCGTGAAACTCCATTTGAATTAGTAAAAAAAATAAAAGAAAATACAAATATAGAATTAGAAATATTTGTTCATGGAGCATTATGTATAAGTTATTCGGGTCAATGTTTAATGAGTAGTTTAATAGGTGGTAGAAGTGGTAATAGAGGTACTTGTGCTCAATGTTGTAGACAACCATATGATTTGTATGAAAATGATACTAAAATAAATAAAGATAACTACTTATTAAGTACAAGAGATTTAAATAGTTTAGAAAATTTGGGTAAATTAATTGAAATAGGTGTTGATAGTTTAAAAATAGAAGGTAGAATGAAAAGACCTGAATATGTATATTTAATTATAAGTACATATAGAAAAGCTATCGATAATTATTTAAAATACAAAGATGTAAGAATAACAGATAATGATATAAAAGAAATAAAGAAAATTTTTAATAGAAAATTTACAAAAGGTTTCTTGTTTAATACCAAAAATGACGAATTTATAAATTCATATAGACCAAACCATCAAGGTATAGAAATAGGTAAAGTAATATCAGTAAAACATAATAATATAACAATTAAACTAACAGATGATTTAAATGTACAAGATGGAATAAGATTTATTGGATCTAATGACTCTGGTTTAACAGTACAAACAATGTTTAAAAACAATCAAAAAGTAAAAGAAGCCTTTAAGAATGATATTATAAGTTTATATTCGAAAGATATTCCAAAGATAGGAGATATAGTAGTTAAAACAACAGATAATAATCAATTAAATAGAATTAATAATTTAATTAATTCTAAATTAAGAAAAGTTAAAATAGACTTAGTATTTAGTGCTCATATAGGTAATAATATATCAATTACTATAACAGATGGTTATAATACCATCAATAATACAAGTCTTTACATCGTAGATAAAAGTATAAATAATCCTACTAAGAAAGAAGATATAATTAAACAACTTAATAAATTAGGGGATACCATATATGAAATAGATAATATTAGTATAGATATAGATGATAATATATTTATACCAGTAAAAGTAATTAATGAATTAAGAAGAGATACAGTAAATATGTTATCAGAAAAAAGGTTATATAATAATGATATTAAGTATGGGACATATGAAATAGATGTACCAGATTTTGACGTAGTAAATAAAAAAGTTATTTATACTAAAAAATATAATGAAGATTTATTAACTAAATATGATGAAGTAATAGTAGATTATAATGTTGATACTAAGGATGATGTAAGACGAAAATTACCTAGAGTACAAGAGAATATAATTGAAACAAATGGAAAACTTTTGATTGGAGAATTAGGAAGTTTATACAAATATAGGGATAAAGATATTGTAACTGATTTTTCATTTAATATAGTTAATTCTTATTCTGTTGCCTTATTACATAGTTTAGGAGTAAATAGAATAACATTATCGCATGAGATGAATGATTACCAAATTAATAAATTAATTACAAAGTATAAGGAAAGATATAATAAGAATCCTAATTTAGAATTAATAGTTGAAGATGTAATTGAAGCTATGATTATTAAATATGATTTATTTAATGGTAAATATAATAAGAATAATAAATATTATTTAAAAGATAAATTTGGAAATAAGTTTAGAGTTATTAGAGATAATAATTTAACTTATGTATATAATTTTGAATCATTAAAAAGAGAAAATATAAATACTTATTATGAGATGGGTATTAACTATTTAAGAAAAAATTCTATTTTTTAGAATTTTTTTTTATAAAAAAAAAGGAAATCAAAAAGTTTTCACTAATAATATAGTAGGAGGTGATAAAAATAAAAAAGTATCCATTTATAAAACAAGAAGAAATAAAAGATTGTGGTGCTGCATGTATGTATATGATTATTGAATACTATAAAGGTCATTTAAGTATGGAAAAGATAAGAGAATTACTTAAAATAGATAAAAGTGGTACAACAGCATATCATATAGTGGAAGGTGCTAAAAAGATTGGCTTTGAATCGAAGGGAGTTAAGTGTAACTTAGAAGATATAAATGAAGATAATATCATTTTACCTTGTATAGCAAATGTAATAATCAATAATACCTATAGACATTTTGTTGTAATATATAAAATAGACTTTATAAAAAATACTGTAGTAATAGCCGACCCGTCAAACAAAATAATTACTATGTCTTTTGATATTTTTAAATCTATTTTTAGTGGAATTGTTATTATTCTATACCCCAAAAATACTATTCCTTATGAAGATATCAAGAATAAAAAAATAAATTTATTTATACATATAATTAAATCACATCCCAAATTAATTAAACAATTATCAATTATTTCATTATTTATTACATTATTATCTATTGTTACTTCTTTTTATCTTCAAAAAATAAATAATTTATTGTTGAATCTTTTTAGTAAAGATACTATTTTGTTATATATTATTATTTTTATGAGTCTTGTTTTTATAAAATGTTTGAGTAGTTTTTTTAGAGAAAAGTTATTAATTATAATTAATGAAAAAATTAATTTAGAATATACTTTAGATACTTTTTTTAAGATATTGTCGCTTCCTTATAAGAAATATCGTAGTAAATCAACTGGTGATATAGTTACAAGAATGCTAGATATTAATTTAATAAAGAATATAAGTAGTAAAATATTTTTAATACTATTAGTGGATATTCCACTTGCATTATGTTCTATGGCTATTCTTATAATTATACAAACTAAATTATTTGCTTTATCTCTTATTATATTATTTTTATATATCATTGTTATTTTAATATTTAAAGATTATTTTAAAGAGTCTGTTACTAAGATAAAGAAGGATAGCATTGAAGTAACTAATTATATGATTGAAAGTATAAGTAATTTTGAAACTGTAAAAGGTTTAAAAATAAAAAATGATATTTATAATCAGTTTGAAAGAAAATTTGTTATGAATCTAAAGAGTTTATTTAAGTATGATAATGTTATGTGTTTACAAAATTTTTTAAAGAGTTTTATTAGTGAAGGTGGAAGAATATTAATATATGGAATAGGTGCTATTATGGTATCTAATAATAGTTTAACATTTTCAAGTTTACTTACTTTTGTAGCATTATTAGATTATTTTTATAGTCCTGTTCAAGAACTTTTTGACCTAGATGTAGATATTAGAAATCTAGATTTAGTTTTAAATAGATTAGATGATTTAAATTATGATAATAACAATAGTGGAATTAGTAATGAATTATTAAAAGGAAATATAGAATTTAAAAATTTAATATATAGTTACAATGATAAAAAGAATGCTTTAAATAATATAAATTTAAAAATTAAAGAAGGAGAAAAAGTAATAGTTTTAGGTTCAAGTGGTAGTGGTAAAAGTACATTATTTAAGATACTTATGAAATATTATGAAATAAATAGAGGTATGGCTTTTGTTGATGATATTGATTTAAATGATTATAAAGATGTATACGGAATTAATTATATTAGTCAAAATGAAAATTTATTTACTGATAGTTTATATAATAATATAACGTTATATAATAAATACAGTTTGAATAAGTTAAAGGAAATAACAGAATTGTGTGAAATAGAGAGTATACTTCATGATAATAATTTAGGTTATAATATGTTTATTGAGGAAAATGGATTTAATTTATCAGGTGGAGAAAGACAAAGAATAGTTTTAGCAAGAAGTTTACTTAAGAAATTTAATATATTAATTATTGATGAAGGTTTAAATCAAGTTGATACAAATTTAGAAAGAAGAATATTAAAGAAATTATTTTCTAAGTATAAGAATAAAACAATAATTATAATATCTCATAGAGTAGAAAATTTAGATTTATTTGATAGAAAAATAGTGATTGAAAGCGGAGCTTTAAAAATTAATGAATCGAGAGTATAGTGAAATAGATATATATAATAATTCATCGGTTATTTATTATAGAAAAAATAATATTTTCATACCATTTTGGATTACAATTTTATTTATTTGTTTATTTTTATTTATAATGATCTCCTGCTTCTATAAATATACCTTAGTTGATATATATTATGGAAAAATAATAAATAATGATGATTCCAATTATATAATGTTGGAAGTAGATGAAGAATTTATATTAAGAAAAAAAAGAAATTATCTAAATATTAATAATGAAGATTATAAATGCCAACTGGTTGATTCGAATGATAAGTATTATATTTTGAATGATAAGAAATACTTTAATATTTCTTATGAATGTGAAATACCGGAAGAAATAAATGTAAATAATAATATAGTAAAAGTTAAAATTGATAAAAGAAAGACAACTATATTAAATGAGTTAATTATTAAAATAAGAAAGGAACTAAAAAAATGACAGAATTAAAAAATGATGAGCTTAAAAATATTGATGGTGGTTTTTGTATTAGTTTAGGTGGTATTGCACTTGTTTCAATAGGTATACCTTTTATTACGGGTATACTAGATGGATTTACATATCCAATTCCTTGTAAATAGGAGGTAAATATGAATGAACTTAATAAAAATGAGTTATTAAATGTAGAAGGTGGAAATATAAATTCATTGATAAATGGAACTTTAATTTCCACCCTAATAAAAGGTGCTAACACATTTTTTGAGATAGGAAGAAGTCTTGGCTCTGCAATTAGAAGATTACTATCTGGATGTAAATGTGGGCTATAAAAGAGTTATATTTTATAACTCTTTTTTATATATAAGTTAAAATATAAGCTCATTATAGTATTTTATTATCAAAAAAGTAAATTTTTTCTTGAAAAGGTAAAATAATAGTGCTATAATAACAATAGTTTGTGAGAGGAGGGGAAACTAGATGTCAAAGGTAATCGTAAAAAATGGAAATGTTGACGGTGCTATTCGTACTATGAAACAAAAAAGTGCTAGGGACGGCCTTCTTAAAAAAGCTCGCGAACGTCAAGACGGATACAAAAAACCAGGAGTTCGTAGAAGAGAGAAAAAAGACGCAGGTATTAAAAATACACGTAGAAGAGAGAGAAATAATTATTAATAAATACAAGGGGCTTTTTCAAGCCCTTTGTTTGTTTATAAGAAGGGATGAAATATTATGAGAGAAAGAATATTAAAAGAATTAATGCAAGCTATGAAAGCTCAAGACAAAGAAAAATTATCAGTTTTAAGAATGGTTAAGGGTGCTATTCAGTTAGAAGAAATTAATAAGAAAAAAGAATTATCTGATGATGAGGTAATAGCAGTAATTAGTAAACAAATTAAAACTAGAAAAGAATCAATAACAGAGTTTAAAAAAGGTAATAGAGAAGATTTAGTTGAACAAACCGAAAAAGAAATTAATATTTTAAATGAATATATGCCAGCTCAATTATCTGAAGAGGAAATAATTAAAATAATTGATGATGCATTTAATGAAGTAAATCCTCAAGCTCCATCAGATATGGGAAAAATTATGAAAACTATTACACCAAAATTAACAGGAAAAGCTGATATGACATTTGTTAGTAAAACTGTAAAAGAAAAGATTTCTCAATTATAATATGAAAAAAAGCAACGCATTATATAAAAATCAAGGAATTCATGTTATTACAGCTATATTTACTGTAGAACAAGGTGTTACTAAAGTATTATTAGTAAAGCGTAAAAATGAACCATATAAAGGGGATTGGATTCTAACTGGTGGTGCTCTATATAATAACGAAGATTTAGAAACTGGTGCTAAAAGAGAAATATTTGAAAAAACAGGTATTTCTGATATCGAAATAGAACAATTTAAAACATTTGGTAAAGTAGATAGATGTCCTATGATGCGTATGATTGCAGTAGCATACATAGGAGTAATAGATTCTAGTAGAGTAAAAGTATTAAGAGAAACTATTAATACATCAAATGCTGATTGGTTTCCAATAGATAAAATACCAGGACTTGGTTTTGACCATGAAGAAATAGTAAAAGAAGCATTATTATTTTTACAAAGTAAAATTGTAAATACAGATATATTAAAAGCATTATTTCCAAATGAATTTACTATACCTGAAATACAAAAAGCATATGAAGCAATATTTAATAAAAAATTTGACAGAAGAAATTTTAGAAAAAAATTATTAGGTTTAAATTTAATTGAAGATACAAATAGGACAGGTAGATTTGAAGGTAAAAAACCTGCTAAACTTTATAAATTCAAAAAAAGAGTAAAAAATAAGACTGTTTTTTAGATAAAATAGCCAAAAATACTTGATACTATTTGGAAAATATGATAAAATCCTTTTTAGTGTGATCCGCTGCAAATATTTTTACATGATCATATGTTAAGAAAAGGAGAGTGACATTGTGGGTAATTTAATAGAAAAAATTACAGAAAAACAAATCCGTAAGGATGTACCAGATTTCCGTGTTGGAGATACTGTAAGAGTTGACTTAAAAATTAAAGAAGTTGATTCTAAAGGAAATGCTAAAACAAGAATTCAAGCTTTCGAAGGTTTAGTAATGGCTATCAAAGGTTCAGGAATTAGTAAAACTTTTACTGTTAGAAAAGTTTCTGGTAATGTTGGAGCTGAAAAAACTTTCCCAGTTAATTCACCAGTTATTGATTCAATTACTGTTGTAAGAAAAGGTAAAGTTAGAAGAGCTAAATTAAATTATATTCGTAATTTAAAGAAGACACCAAAAATCAAAGAAAGAGACTAGGCTTTTCAATAAAAAGCCTTTTTTTATAGGTGATTTATGAAAAAAAATCAAAATGAAGAGAATGTTGTAGAAAAAAAAGACCCAAGAGATATGGTAAGAAATTTTTTTAAGGAATTAGTACCATATATTATAATTATCTTTGTAGTGATTACTATTAGAACTTTTATAGCAACTCCAGTAAGAGTTAATGGAAAATCAATGTATCCAACTTTAAAAGAAGGAGAAATATTAATATTAAATAAAATGGATAGAAAATTTAATAGATTTGATATTATAGTAGCAGATGTATCTAACATTAAAGTTATTAAAAGGGTTATAGGATTACCAGGAGAAAATATATCATATGAAAATTGTAAATTATATATAAACGGAAAAGAAACAGAAGATTTTGTTAAAGAATGTATAACAGAAGATTTTTCTTTAGAAAATTTATATGGATATGATATGATTCCTGAAGGATATTATTTTGTAATGGGAGATAATAGGGGAGATTCAGCAGATAGTCGTAAGTATGAAATTGGACTAATTAAGTCAGATCAAATCCAAGGTAAAGCAACATTTAGAATTTTTCCATTTAAAGTATTTGGTGGTATAAAATAGAGATTATAATCTCTATTTTTTATATTTATTTTTTATAATAAATGATATAATTATCTAAGTGAGGGATAAATATGAATGGTGGAAGAGGCGCAAAAGGTTCTTTAAATGATAGAATTATAAGTTTTCTTTTTAGAAAAAGATATAAAGAATATTTAAAGAAAAAAGAAGCATATACAAAAGAAGAAAGACAAAAAGCAATAGATTATTTAAAAAAAATAAAAGAATTTGATATTGAGAATAATGTAAGTGTATTGGATGATGAAGATAAAAAATTATTAGAAGAAAGATTTAAAGATATAAAACTAGATGATATAAAGTTATCTAATTCTCCAAAATTAAATAAATTAAAAGATATATCTGCTTCTAATGATTCAATTGATATTAAAGAAGCATCTGATTTATTATCAGATTTCGAACCATCAAAGGATTTATATAATTTTGAAGATTCATACCTTGTAGATACAATTGCTACTGAAACAAAATTAACAACAGAAGATGAGTATGGAATATTAGATGTAGATAAAGAAATAACTAAAAAAGAAGACGAGAAAACTATAATTGATGAAGTTAAAAAATTTATTGAAGAAAGTAAAAAAAATTTAACTGAAATGTCTTTTGAAATAAAATATATTAAAGATGAAATAGATAAGCAGTATACTCAAGAACAATTAGCTGAATTAAAATATAAATATGATAAACTATTTGAAAAAATTACCAAATTAAAGAAACAATATAAAATTATGAAAGAAAAATATGAATTTGAAGGATACGAATTCTTAGAAAATATTACTTTAATCGATAAGGTTGAAGATTTTAAAACAAAAGCAGACTTAGAAGAATTAGAATTAATGGTTGATGCTTGTAAGTTTGAAGTTGAAGCAATAGATTCTGTTATTACAGTTGAAAAGAAAACAAGAAATGTTGGAACTGATTTGAATGAAAAGAAAAATGAATTGGTTGATAGAGATAAATCTTTTGAAAAAACTAAAAATGAGGGTTATAGATTAGATAATTTAAGCAAGACTATAGAAGAAGAATTGGCTAATGAAGCTAATTTATTAAAAGAAATTCAAAACAATATAACTTTTTTAGAAGATGAAACAACACGTGTTACAGGTTTAACAATTAATACTGAGAGAATGGTTCAATCATTTTTAAGAATTGCTGCTGGAGTTATAACAGCACCTTTATTTAATATATTCGGTACTATGTTAGGAGTTCATTTAATAAGAACAGGACTAAGAGAATTAAGACAAAGTTTAATACCACAAGAAATAGAGAGAACTGAATATACTAGAAGATATAATATAGTAGAAACACAAATATTGAATGCTAAAAGCGATGTTGAGAGAACTTTAATAATGATAGATGATTCTTTTGAAACTATAACTGATATAAAAAAATTATATAAAGAAAAATATGAAAGATATGCTGTATATATTCCTGAATATACTAAATTATGGGATGATATGGAAAAACTAGAAAAAAGATTATCCGAATGTAAAAATCGTGTTAATGATTATAAACAATCTTTACAGGAAAGTCAAAGAAAAAATCATCAAAGAATATATAATATGAGTAGATAAAATAATATATTAAATATAAAATGGAGGAAAAATGGAAGAGTTAAATATTGAAAACGATTTTGTATCAAAAAAGAAAAACAATAATATTTTTGTATTGATTAGTTTACTTTTTATATTATTATTAGCTGGCATATTTTGTTTCTTCTTAATAGATAAAAATAATAAAAAAGACAATAAAAATAAAAAAGAAGAAATAACACCATTAATGTATGAAATAACAAAAGAAGGTAGTAATAATAAAATATATCTATTTGGTAGTATGCACATGGTTAACCATGATGAATTTGAATATCCAAAATATGTATTAGACGCATACAATAATAGTGATTATGTAGCATGTGAATTTGATGTAGTAGAATATACTGAAAATATGAATGCTATGGAAATGATAGATGACTTTATGTATAAGGATGGTACTACTGTAAAAGATCATATAAGTGAAGAAAATTATAATAAAATGGTACAATTTTTAACTGATAAATATATGTATAATGAAAATTTAGATATTTATAATTTATATTTTTTTGAAACAATGGTTACACAAGCTGTAATTAATAATTCAAAACTTGCTAATGGAGAAGCAGTTGATTCTTACTTTTTAAAAAAAGCCAAAGAGGATAAGAAGACAATTTTAGAAGTTGAATCATATCAATTCCAAATGGATATGTTTAAATCTTTACCAGATAGATTATTTGAATTAGAAATTCTAGAAATGATTGATAATTTTGATGAAAACTTAAAAGAGTTAGAAGATTTATATACAGCATGGAAAACAGGAGATGTAACTAAATTTTTAGAAGAAGATGAAATTGACGAGAATAAATATTCAAAAGAAGATATAGAAATTTTAGATGATTATAATAAAAAAATATTAGATAATAGAAATATTGGTATGACTGAAAAATTAATATCATATTTTGATAATAATTATAAAACTTTCTATATGGTTGGAGCTGCACATTTAGTAGGAGACAACGGTATAGCTAATTTATTAGAACAAAAAGGATATAAAGTTACAAGAATAAAATAAGTGGTTTCAACCACTTTTTTTTTATATGTATTGTAAAAGTATTTTGTATTTGATAAAATTATAAAAATGGGAGGTAAAATGATATGAAGAATAAAATAAGAAATTTAATAGATATTAAAGATTTAACTGTTAAAGAAATAGATAAATTAATTAAAGTAGCTAATGATATCATCGATAACAAAGAGAAATATTCTCATAAGTGTGATGGTAATATATTGGCTACTTTATTTTTTGAACCAAGCACTCGCACAAGACTTAGTTTTGAGTCAGCTATGTTAAGACTTGGTGGTAGGGTATTAGGATTTTCTGAAGCATCATCAAGTTCAACAACAAAAGGAGAAAGTGTTGCAGATACTATAGCTGTTGTAAGTGGATATTCAGATATAATAGCAATGAGACATCCTAAAGAAGGTGCTCCTGTAGTAGCATCTACCAAATCAAGTGTACCAATTATTAATGCAGGAGATGGTGGACACAACCATCCTACACAGACACTAACAGATTTATTTACTATTAGTAAAGAAAAGGGTAGACTTGATAATTTAACAATAGGATTATGTGGTGATTTAAAATTTGGTAGAACAGTACATTCATTAATAAATGCTATGGCAAGATATAAAAATATAAAATTTATACTTATATCACCAGAAGAATTAAAACTACCAGAATATGTAAAAGAAGAAGTATTAGATAAAAACAATATTGAATATATAGAGACAAGTGATATAGAAGAATATATAAATGATTTAGATATTTTATATATGACAAGAGTACAAAAAGAAAGATTCTTTAATGAAGCTGATTATGTAAGATTAAAAGATTATTACATATTAAATAAAGCTAAACTTAAGAATGCTAAAAAAGACTTATGTATATTACATCCACTTCCAAGAGTAAATGAAATAGCAACTGATGTAGATGATGATCCAAGAGCATGTTATTTTAAACAGGCAGGTTATGGAGTATATATAAGAATGGCATTAATACTTATGTTATTGGAGGTTAAATAATGAAAATAGATTCAATAAAAAATGGATATGTAATAGATCATATAACTGCAGGTAAAGCAATGGAAATATATAATCATTTAAATCTACAAGACTTAGATTGCCAAGTTGCTTTAATCACAAATGCTAAAAGTAATAAAATGAAGGTAAAGGATATAATTAAAATAGCTAAATTAATTGATATTGATTTAGATAAATTAGCATTTATAGATTCTAATATAACTATTAATGTTGTAAAAAATGATAAGATAATAGAAAAGAAAAAATTAGAATTACCTGAAAAATTAATTAATGTTAAAACATGTAAAAATCCAAGATGTATTACATCAATAGAACATGGTATAGACCATGTATTTGTATTAACAGATGCATCATCTAAAACATATAGATGTATGTATTGTGAAACAAAATTAGATTAAAAGGAGAAATTATGAGTACAATAAAATTAATACAAGGATCAAGTGTTGATGATAATGTAGATGCTACTGTAAATGCAGCTAATAGAAATTTATTAGCAGGTTTAGGAGTATGCGGTGCTATTTTTAAAAAAGCTGGTGTAGAAATATTACAAGAAGCATGTGATAAAGTAATTGAAAATATGGGTAGACCACTTATTGATGGTGAAGCAGTTATTACTAAAGCATTTGGTATTAATAATGCAAAATGTGTTATTCATGCAGTAGGACCTAATTTTAATATTACACCTGATTCATTTGATAAATTATTTTTAGCATATTATAATTCATTAGAAGTATTAAAACAAAATAATTTACATTCAATAGCATTTCCACTTATAAGTTCTGGAATATTTGCTGGTAATATAGCTGAACCTGCATATGAATCTGCTAAACAATGTATTGAAGCCTATAATAAGTTTGTAGAAGAAAATCCTGATTACGAAATAGATGTAAGATTATTTGCTTTTAATGAGAATGCTATTGGAGAATGTAAAAGAGCATTTGATGAATTAATGAGTAAAACAAAAACACTATAAAAAGATTTTATAATCTTTTTTTCTTTTTATTTGTTTTTGATATGATATAATGTATTTGTTATATATCATATAGGGGGAGATGGTATAAATGATTTCAGTAGTTATTCCAGCTTATAATGAAGGAAACGCAATAAAAGAAACAATTGATGAAATAAAAAATATTTTAAAGAAAAATAAAATATATAAAGGTTCAGAAATAATTGTTGTTAATGATGGTTCAACCGATAATACAGGAGAGATTGCTAAAAAAAATGGTGCTATTGTTATAAATAATCCTACAAACATGGGATACGGTTTTTCTTTAAAAAGAGGTATTAAACAAGCTAAAAATGAAACAATAGTAATAACTGATGCTGATTTAACTTATCCATTTGATGTAGTACCTGAAATGCTTGAAAAGAAAAAAGAAGGATTTGATTTGGTAGTAGCTGCAAGAACTGGTAAATATTATAGACAAAGTTTATTTAAAAGTTTACTTAGAAAAATGTTAAAAGGATTAGTTGAATTTGTATCAGAAAAAAAGATAAAAGATATTAATTCCGGTTTAAGAATATTTGATAAATCATTAGTAATGAAATATTTTCCTAGATTATGTGACACATTTAGTTTTACTACTAGTCAAACTTTAGCATACTTTATGAATAATCATTTTGTTACATATATAGATATTCCATATAATAAAAGAGTAGGTAAATCTAAGATAAAATTATTTAGAGATTCAATTAAATCTATGAAATATATATTAGAAGCATGTGTTTATTATAATCCACTTAAAATATTTGTTGCATTATCTTTAATATGTATTAATTTATCTATTATAGGATTTTTATTTTCACATTTTGCTAATATCAAAGCAGGTTATATATTAGGTATTGGTGGTTTACTTATATCTATAATTGTATTTGCTTTAGGATTACTTGCTGTTTTATTAAAACAAATAATGGATAAGAAAAATGATTAAGTTATTTAATAAATATAAAGAATTAATTAACTATACAATAGGTGGTATTACAACCACCATACTTCATATAGTATTGTTTGCTACTTTAACATTTATAGGTATAAAGTATTATATAGCAAACATAATCACTTTAATAGCTATAAAAACTTTATCTTATTTCATAAATAAAATATTTGTATTTAAAACAAAGTGTAAAAATAAAAAAGAATTAATTGAGGAAGTATTAAAATATACATTTTCAAGATTATTTACAATGATTATAGATTATTTTGGATTAATATTTTTAGTAGAAATACTAAATATAAAAGTAATGATTGGTAAAATAATAGTATTAATATTAGTAGTATTAATTAACTATATATTATGCAAGAAATATGTATATAAAGAGGATAAAAATATGTTAGAAAAAATAAAAAAACATTGGTTTATATTAGCTATTATATTAATTGGATTAATTAGATTTTTATTTACATACAAATTACCTAATTTTTATTTAACATCAAGTTTATATGATGATAAGTTAATGATGGATAATTTAAACTTTTTAACATATGGAAAATATTTAGGAGAGTTTGGAAAGAAAACTTTAGTTAAAGGTCCAATGTTTTCTTTTATATTATTTTGTATTAGATTATATAAAATAAAAATAAGTGCTGGAATTTCTGCTTTATATATTTTATCTTCATTATATTTTGTTTTATCTTTAAAAAAAATAATAAATAATAAAAAGTTTTTGATAATTGTTTATATATTATTATTATTTAATCCAGCCTCATATTCACAGGACTTATTTCAAAGATTATATAGAAATAGTATATCTATAATAGAAATGTTATTGTTATTAGGTTCAATAATAAGAGTATTGTATGCTAAAGATAAGAGAATATTAAATTATTTATTATTAGGAGTATCCTTATCATTATTATTTTTAACAAGAGAGGATAATATTTGGGTATATCCTGTATTATTATTTATTCCTATTTATACATTTATAAAAAATAAAAATATAAAAACTATATTATTAAATACAATACCTTTTATAATTTTATTTGGTTCATTAAATATTATTTCATTAATGAATTATAAACATTATGGTATATATACTTATAATGAAATACAAAAATCAGAATTTCATAATACTTATAAAAAAATATTACAAATAAAAGATGATGAAAAAAAAGAAACTATATCAATACCTAAATCAACTATATATAAGTTATCTGATTATACTGAAACATTTAATTTATCTAGAGAAGAAATTGATAGGTATTATGATGATCATGCTGATACAGATGGTGAAATATATAATGGTAATATTATATGGTTATTTAGAGATATGATATATCAAAAGAATAAATTTAAATCTGGTAAAGAAAGTGAAGATTATTTTAAAAAGCTAGGTAAAGAAATAGATGAATTATTTAAAAATGGTACTTTAAAAAAAGAATTTATTATGCCATCTATATTTATGAGTGTACCTACTAATCGTCAATTAAAAGAAATACCTAAAAGTTTAATTAATGCTATTTTTTATGTAACTAAATATAGTGATATTAAAGTTATGACTAAAACTGATGATTATAAATATAGTGAGTTTTCTGATTCATATTATTTTAAATATATAGATTATCATTATACTATAAATATTGTTGATAAGAATCCTATTAAATATGAAATAATAAGACTTATTTATGAATATTTTACTATTTTATTTAGCTTAGTATCACTCGTTATTTATTTTAAAAATATATTTAAATTAGATAATATAAGTATATTAAGTCATATCTTAGTAGTTAGTTATGGATTAATAATAGGTGGAGTAGTATATACACATGTGACATCATTTCATGCTATTAGACCTATTTATTTAGGATATTTATATATACTACAAAGTATATTTATAATGATAAATATATATAGATTTATTAGTGAAAAGCAAATGTTAAAATAGTTTGCTTTTTTATTTACTAAATTATAGACTTATGTTACAATTATAGAGTAGGGTAGTATCATAAAGTGGTGTGCTTAAAAATGTTGAACTATTCTAGAGTAGAGCGAAGTGAGGTGAAAAAATGAAAAAGAACAATAAGAAAAAATTATTAATCATATTTTTATTCTTATTTGCATTAGTTGGTGTAGTTGGATATGGAGTTTATTCTTACTATTTCACAAAAGGTGAAGTACAATCAAATTCAGATTCAATTGAAGTTTTATCATTTAATCCTGAAGTATCTGATTCAGAAGGAACTAGATTTTTAGCTGATGGTGGTTCTCTTGAATTAGAATGCCCAGATTCAACTAGAGGTGGTGAAACTCTTACTTGTACTGGAACATTAACTGTTACTAATAATGGTGGAACTGATATCTATTTATCTTTAGATGATATTTCTACAAATGTTTCAAAAGATGGTTATATTGAAGCTTCAGCTGGTGATGCAAGCTTTGAGTGGGAAGATGAAACTCTTGCACCAGGTGAATCTACAACATTAACAATTTCAGTTCCTGTAACTGCAGGTACTTCTGGCGGAGCAAGTAGTGACCCAGTAGAAGTATATAATAGTGTACAAGGTGGTAGTGTATCTGTAACTGCTAACTTCAAAATTATAGCTACACAATCACATTAAGAATAATAAATATTATTCTTAATTTTAGGGTCTAATATTTATTAGACCTTAAAATTAGGAATAAAAAAGAAGGTGAGAAAATGAAAAAAATACTAATTGGAATAATATGTCTAATAATTATAAGCTTATTAGTTTTTGTGTTCATTAATTTCTCTAATAAAAAAGAAGATAAAAAAGTATTTAATTTAGATTGTAGTAATTCTAATTGCAAAAAGGAAGTTAAAGGTGCTACTGAAGAAAGTAATTCAAATAGTAATACTCAAGTAAATTCAAATAGCAACATAGAAAGTAATTCAAATAGCAACATTACATCTAATTCTAATATAAATAGCAATATTACCTCAAATTCAAATGTTACAAGTAATGTAACTAGTAATGTAAGTTCAAATGTAAATGTTAGAAGTAATGGTAATGGAACAATAACTTCAAATGTAGTTGTATCAAATAGTAATTCAAATACTCATGAATCAAGTAATGTTCCATCAACAGTAGAAGATGAAGATGGAAAATTAACAATTAGTGATACAGTTGAAGTATGGAGTCAACAAGATGAATTAAAAATATTTGATGTAGATAAAATTAAACCTGGTGATAGTGGAATATATGAATTTGAAATAAAAAATAATACTAAGAAACCAGCAAAATACAAATTGATTTTTGATGAAATAAATATTTATCATGTTAATGTTATGTATAAATTAAAAAGAAATAATACATACATAGCAGGTGATGATGAAACATGGGTAAAGTATGATAATTTAAATTTTGGTGAACAAATATTAAAAAAAGGAAAAAAGGACGCATATACACTTGAGTGGAAGTGGGTAGATTCAGAAAATGATACTGAAGTTGGAATAACAAAAGGTGCCAAATATACTTTAAAAGTTAGTATACAAGGATACAAAACACAAGATATAGATAAAAAAGTTAAAGGTGCTAGTGAAAATCCTATGACTTTAGATAATATTAAATTCTATATTGGATTATTAATTGTATCTATAATTAGTATAATTATTTTAGCTAAATCATATAGAAAGAATAATATATGAAAGTATTAAATATTATAAAAAATATTATTTTAGATATCATAATTGTAATTTTGCTAGGTATGATTATATTTGGTATTTTAAATAAAAATAAACCATTTCCAGTATGTGGGTATTATTTCTTTACTGTATTAAGCGGTAGTATGGAAGATACTCTACATATTGGAGATAATATAATAGTAAAAAAATCCAATGAATATAAAGTAGGAGATATTATTACATATAAATTAGATAATTCCTATATTACTCATAGAATTACTAAAATTGATGGTGATATGATTACTACTAAAGGTGACGCTAATGATACAGAAGATATACCTTTTAATAAAGATAAAATTTTAGGTAAATTAGCTTATAAAAGTAAATTATTAAATTTTCTAGTAAAAAATAAAATATTTATATTTATTGTAGTTATAATTTTATTTGTAATTGATTCTATTATAGGAAATATGAAAAAGAAGGTGATTGAAAGTGAATAAAATAAAAAAATATTTTAGTAAAAAAAATATAATTTTTGTTTCACTTTTAATTTGTTGTTTAACAATTAGTTTTTCATTTTGTTATTCATATTTTACTTCAAAAGGAACATTTGTAGCATCTGCATATCATAAAATTATATGGTTTAATCCAGTT
>Ga0247608_10002371_pt1 | contig 23701 bp, 11 predicted proteins | sample 176DNAGHGlowgp2_FD_193490 | JGI IMG/M metagenome (GOLD analysis project Ga0247608, IMG submission 193490) | Sheep rumen microbial communities from Palmerston North, Manawatu-Wanganui, New Zealand - 1766 DNA GHGlow gp2 | ecosystem: Host-associated > Mammals > Digestive system > Stomach > Rumen ... | reverse complement strand
CGACGACAACGTCATCTGGATTGAAGGCACGGCTAGCACGAACGATTTACCTTCGGGTGTCCGCCTGATAAAGGGCAACACTCCCATTCAGTGGCTTGTAGAAAAGGCATCGAAACTAGCTACATCCAAGGAACTTGCCGTGTTGCTGTCGAACAACAGCACTAATACCGTTTTCGACGGTTCCACCGCCGTTACCAACATCAAGGTACGCGGGACACTTGGTATCGAGAATGGCGGTACTGGTGCGACGAACGCAGCCGATGCTCTGGCCAACCTGGGCGTGACTGCTGCACTCGATGACAAGGCGGACAAGGTGGCTTCCGCAACCAATGGCAATTTTGCCGGTCTGGATGCCAACGGAAACCTTACCGACTCCGGAAAGAACGCAAGTGACTTCGCGACTGCCGCGCAGGGCGCTACTGCCGATACTGCCGTGCAGTCGGTTACGCTAGACGGGAATGAACTGAAGAGCGGTACCAGCGTCGTCATCCCGCTGGCCGGAAATACTGCTGGCACGGGAACGGCGGGCGCCATGTCAGGCGCGGACAAGGTGAAACTAGACAATATCGCTGCGGGAGCCGAGGTCAACGTGCAGTCCGACTGGACCGAAGCTGACAGCAATTCCGATGCGTTCATCAAGAACAAGCCTAGTCTTGCCACCGTGGCAACCTCGGGTAGCTACGAAGACCTCTCCGACAAGCCTACAATACCGGCAGCGCAAGTAAATTCCGACTGGAATGCCACCTCCGGTGTCGCCAAGATACTCAACAAGCCGAACCTTGCCGCCGTAGCAACTTCAGGCAGCTACAACGACCTTACCGACAAGCCGGAAATTCCGGTGATTCCTGTAGCAGATGTTACTGTGAACGGAACCAGTGTTGTCGACACCGATGGCGTCGCCAAGGTGGTCATTCCAGCACAGCAACAGGCCGACTGGAACCAGTCTACGACGACGGCGGTAGACTTCATCAAGAACAAGCCGGACCTTACGGTATACGCGACGAAGGTCGGCTCGGCAACGTCAGGAAACTTTGCTGCTCTTGACGCCAACGGCAACCTCACGGATTCCGGCCACAAGCACAGCGACTACAAGACCAAGCAGACGGCGACGTCCTCACCGGCAGCTTCCGGTAGCACGCTGGCGTTCATCGACACGGTGTCCCAGGACGAGAACGGCGTAATTACCGCTACCAAGAAGAATGTTATCATAGACAGTGCGCTCAGCTCTACCAGCACGAATCCGGTGCAGAACAAGGCGGTCGATGCCGCTCTCTCCGGCAAGGCTGACAAGGCTACGAATCTTACCGGCGCGACGAAGACGAAGATTACGTACAACTCGCAGGGTATAGTGACAGCCGGTGCCGACCTGGAGGCTAGCGACATCCCCAACCTGGATGCGTCGAAGATAACATCGGGTACGCTCCCGGTCGACCGAGGCGGAACCGGAGCCGGTACGGTGGAGGGCGCACGCACTAACCTCGACGTGTATTCCAAGTCCGAGGTAGATGCGAGGCTCAGTGGACGTGTCGAGGTGGTATCTGCGCTTCCGACAACCGGAGAAACCGGCGTAATCTACTATGTTGGCCCGACGGGTTCCGGTGGAGACAAGTACGAGGAGTATATCTGGGCGAAGGAGCAGGGAGCCTCCACCGAGTCGTGGATTAAGGTTGGCGAGCCCACGATAGACCTGTCCGGATACAAGACCAAGCAGACAGCGAAGACATCGCCATCGGCGAGCGGGAATACCCTTTCGTTCATAGATACCGTATCGCAGAACGAGAACGGCGAGATTACCGCTACCAAGAAGAACGTTACCATAGACAGTGCGCTCAGTTCCACCAGCACGAATCCGGTGCAGAACAAGGCCGTGCAATCGGCCATATCGACGATAAATACCAACAAGGCCGACAAGGTAACGGGCGCGACCTCTGGCAACTTCGCCGCGCTTGACGCGAACGGAAACTTGACGGACTCCGGACACAAGCATTCCGACTACAAGACGAAGCAGACTGCGAAGAGCGACCCGACTGCTTCCGGGACTACGCTGACTGCCATAGCCACGATTTCCCAGGATGCCAACGGCGTCATCACCGCGACCAAGAAGACAATCCAGTCTGCCTCCGGCACCCAGGACGGCGTGATGTCGTCCTCGCACTATACGAAGCTGGAAGGCATCAGCACCGGTGCGAACAAGGTCGAGGCATCCACCACAAACGGCAATATCAAGATTGACGGCACGGAAACCACCGTGTATACGCACCCGACCGAGGGTGCAAACACGTCCAAGGGTGACACCACGAACCAGACACCCGCCTTCGGCGGTACGTTCAAGGTCACCAGCGAGACCGTGGACGCCATGGGTCACACGACCGTCCTTGCCGAGCATACAGTAAAGATTCCGAACGCGACCGCCGTCGCCTCAACCGGAGGAACCGGCGGAAGTTCCGGCCTGATGAGCGCATCCGACAAAGAGAAGCTCAACGGTATAGCTGCCGGCGCCGAGGTCAACCAGAACGCCTTCAGCAACGTCAAGGTGGGCACTGCGACGGTCGCTGCCGATGCCAAGACAGATACGATTGAGCTCGCCACGACCAGCGGAAAGCACATCGTGCTGGCTGCCGATACGGCGAACGACAAGGTGACCATCGATACTGACCTATCAAGCAAGAGTGCTGCTAGCGGCGGTACAGCCGAATCTCTCGTGACTACCGGCGAGAAATACACGTGGAACAGCAAGGCCAGCGGAACGCATACACACGGCAACATCACCAACGACGGCAAGATTGGTTCTGCTGCCAACCTCTCCGTGGTGACGGGTACTGACGGTGCAGTGACTACATCCGACCTGACGACCGCATCGCCTAGCGTTCCGTCCAGCGGTACTACCACCAGCTTGTCCTTCATCGACACGGTATCCCAGGACAGCAAGGGAAAGATTAGCGCCACCAAGAAGACTGTACTTGTCGACTCGACCTACTCGTCCACTGGAACCAACCCGGTGAACGGCAAGGCGATTGCTGCAGCGATAGGCGGACTCGACTCCAACAAGACGAGCACCGACGGCACGAACGTACAGGTCAAGGTCACGTTGGCCGACGGAAAGGTGAGCGCGGTCAACGTCACTACCGACAATACGGAAAGCAAGAACAACAAGGTGTCCTCGTGGCAGACGACACCGGACAACACGCACTACCCGAGCGAGCAGCTGGTCAAGACTTCCCTTGACGGCAAGGTGGACAAGGTCGAAGGCAAGGGGCTGTCGACCGAGGACTACACTACCGCAGAGAAGACGAAACTTGCTGGTATCGCCACAGGTGCCGAGGTCAACCAGAACGCCTTCAGCAACGTGAAGGTCGGAAGCACCACGGTGTCCGCCGACTCGAAGACGGACACGCTGGAACTCGCCTCGAGCAGCGCGATTACACTGACTCCGGACGCCACCAACGACAAGGTCACTATCGGCGTGTCCACCATGGGAGCCGCCTCGTCGAGCGCGGCCGGTACGGCGGGTATCGTGCCGGCCCCAGGGGCCGGAAAGCAGGAGTCGTTCCTCCGTGGCGACGGTACGTGGGTAGTCCCCACGAATACCGACACGAAGGTGAAGGCGACAGCAAAGACCGACAACGTCAACTACAAGATACTTGCCACGGCCTCGGCGTCCCCGACGTCCGGGAATGCTACCGAGGCGGTGTATGACACCGACATATCGCTGAACCCGAGCACCAATACAATCACGTCCAATATATCCGGCAACGCGGCTACTGCGACGAAACCGGCAGTCACTACGCTGACCTCGTCAGACAACCTGAACAATGTCGGCGGAAGTGACGCTGGCGATGTACTGTGGTACAAGTGGGCATACGGCAGTACTCCAGCCAACGTGCCGACCGGCGACTCTGCCGTGATGGAAGTGGTACGCACGCATAGTACAGTCGACAACATTACGCAGACGGTGTATACGACGGCACATAGCGTATATCGCCGGGACTGTAGCAACGGTACATGGGGCGCTTGGTATTCGTACTCGAAGTCCACCCATACGCACGGCAACATAACGTCGGGCGGTGCATTGCAGACAACCGACGTGGCCATAGCCAACGGCGACAAGCTGGTCATCACCGACGCATCCGACTCGAACAAGGTTGCCAGGTCGTCGACCGCGTTCGACGGGTCCACCATTACCAAGGCGCTGACCCAGAAGGGCACGTTCGAGAGCGTGATGCTTGCCGATGACGCGATGCCGCTGTCCGCCACAGACGGTGTCAAGATTACCTACAGCGGTTCTACCGCTACTATCTCCGGAAACTTCGCGGCCGGTGCCGGCGTGGGCATTACCTACGCCAACAACGTGGCAACGTTCAGCGCGGATATCAGCGCCATCCCGCTTGCGACCATTTATGCCTTGTCATAAGGGGGCAGTATGGACAAGATATTGACTGCAACGACATACCGCATGTACGAACTCGGCAATGGTTGGACACCGACCGTAAACACTCTTAATATCTCTGGAAATACAAAAAGTGTATCCGGAAACCTTATTACGGTGGGTGTTAACTCACTGAATAATGAAGGCACCAATACGTCAAGAGGATTCTATGTTGGCGTTGGTGGTAAACATCATCGGTTGAAGTATTCGTTCGAGTACATGTTTGAACCGAAGACTGCTGGTGAGACTAGTGTTATGACGAACGTCGGCTACGAAGGTACTACAACAGTGTCGTTAACATTTACGCCTGAATGGAAAACTGCTACTGGACTGGTTACTAGGTCGAACTATTCGTCCACGTATAGTGCTTTTGTGTGGTACCGTAACGGGACATCAATACCGCTTGGCACGTACTATATACGAAACTTGGTAATTGAACCGTTTCCCTGGGTCTATACAATAGGCGGCAAGCCGCTGAAGGTGTCCGTTTAGACAGTCCAAACTTATAAACTACGGTAAATCGCTGCATCCAGCAGCGAGTTAGCGTGGAATATTCGATATGGCAGACTTGGGAAAGCAGTTTCTTGATACCGATGGTCTAAACGCACTGTGGACCAAACATAGGAAGGTCCAGCCGTTCTATTATGAGCTTGGAACTAGCGGTACGATGGGCTGGGTAAACTTCCTGTCAGTAACATGTATCACCTATATGAACCATCCGCTTGTCGTACGACTGCTATGTCGTGGATATTCTGACTGTACTATGGAGGTACAGTTCAACAGCGCCAACAACCGGACACCTACCATTCTGTATTTCAAGCAGAGGATACAGCCGTATTCCGGTTCACATGCTATTCCCAAGTTGGGTTACACCTATGCGGATGCCGATTCGGTAAGGACATACAAGTTCTGGCTTAAGAAAAATGAGCCATACGGGGCAATCGCTGTAAATGTCGATGCGAGCACGTTCTACATTAACGGAACGTATGATACCGGTACGCTGACCTTCCCAAATGTACAATCCGATACAGAACCTGCCGGCATAGTTTACAATGCCGATTCCGACATAGTATGGGAATCGCTCCCTTCAAAGAGTGCCGTGTCGGCATCGGCTAAGCAGGTCGGTTACGACAAGTTTGGCCAGGTGGTCCTCGGAAATGCACTCGCCCCATCAGACTTGGGTATTTCAGCAACGACAACCAGTGTAACTGTCGGTTCTACCACAGCTAACATACCACAGGCTACGACTACTACTCCCAAGATGGACGGTACCGCTGCCGTGGGTACTGAGACCAAGTGGGCGAAGGGCGACCACGTCCATCCGACCGATACGTCAAGGGCTCCTACATCGCACGCATCCTCGGCTACCACATATGGCGTTGGCACTACCGCAAACTACGGTCACGTGAAGCTAGCCACCGGTGACATGAACGGCGCTACCCATGCTGACGGCGTGGCGGTTTCAAAAAACCATACACATAGCCAGTATGTTCCCACTACGCGAACGGTAAATGGTCATGCGCTTAGTTCTGACGTTACGGTAACTGCCGCTGACGTGTCGGCCGTCAGGTACGATACAGCCTCCCAGGGACTTACGGATACACAGAAGAGCAACGCCAGGACTAATATAGGGGCCGGTACAAGTAATCTTACTCTCGGTACTACATCAACGACAGCCGCAAAGGGTGACCATACCCACACGACGACTATCGCTTCCGACAGCAGCTCCGGGACAGTAGTCACACTTGCACACAATACCCAGTACAAGCTGACTGCCGGCGGTACATCTGTGCTGTTCAAGACACCTGCCGATAACAATACGGATACTAAGGTAACGCAGAGCAAGGATGACAGCGGAACTACCGCATTTCCTCTGCTGATGGCAGGCACGACGGACCCGAATGGAACGGCGACGACGGCAAGATACGATTCCGGCGTAACGCTTACTCCGTCAACAAACACCATTTCCGCCAACATCTCCGGCAACGCGGCCACGGCGACCTCAGCCGGGAAGCTGACCAACGCCAGGGAGCTTGCCGTCGGCCTCTCCAATACCTCCACCACGACGACGTTCGACGGTTCCGCCAACGTCACCAACATCAAGGTCTCCGGCCAGCTGCCGGTGGCCAATGGCGGTACGGGCTCGAATACGGCTGCTGGAGCCCGTACGAACCTGTCAGTGTACTCCAAGTCCGAGGTTGACTCCCTCATGAGCGGGCGCATAGAGGTGGTCACCGCGCTCCCGGCCACGGGGCAGTCCGGCATAATCTACTACGTCGGTCCCACCGGTTCCGGCGCGGACAAGTACGACGAGTACATCTGGACGGGTTCAGCCTTCATCAAGGTGGGCGAGCACAGTCTGGACCTGTCGAACTACGTCAATACGGTAACCACCTCCGGGAGCGGCTCGGTGGTTACCGGTGTCAGCAAGTCCGGCAACACGGTGACCGTGACCAAGGGGAATATCTCCCTGGACGACCTGAGCGACTGGGCGACCGAGACCGACGTCTCCATATCCAACGTAACGTACCACACAATGTGGCCGGTGGCACCGACCTCGTCCAACCAGGTATACGGCATAAGCATCAACGGCGGAAGGCTTTTCCGCATATACAACAACAAGGGCGCGTATTCTGTACAGGCCTACGACAAGGACAGCGACACCACCTATACCCCGCAGAAGCTGGGCAGCGGATACGGCACCTGTACCACTGCTGAGGCCACCGCGGCCAAGGTCGTCACGCTGACGGACTACGAGCTGGTCAAGAACGGCATAGTGGCGGTAAAGTTCAGCTATAACCTGTGCGCGTCCGCTACCCTGAACATCAACGGCAAGGGCGCCAAGCCGGTATACGTAGGCGGGGCCGCAGTCACCGCGACGAACTGCAAGGCGGTACAGGCCGGCGACATAGGGTACTTCATCTATGACGGCACCGCGTACCACTTCCTCGGCACCGACCGTGCGGACAAGTCCTCGATTACCGGACTATCGGTCAGTGGAAAGACCGTTACCTATACACGTGCCGACGGCGAGACCGGTTCGTTCGACACCCAGGATACTACCTACTCGTTCGCCGACAGCTACAATGCGTCGACCAACAAGGGAGCCACGGTGGCAACTGTTACCAACGCGATAAACGCGCTGGACGTCACCGACATCTCCGGGTTCGGCACCGGTAAGACCCTTGCCACGCTCAAGGAGGAGAACGGAAAGATTTCCGCGACCTTCCAGAACATATCCATCACGAAGTCCCAGGTGTCGGACTTCGGCCATGCCCACGGAAACATCCAGAACGGCGGCACCCTGCAGACCAACGACATCACCATAGCCAACGGTGACAAGCTGGTGGTAACCGACAGTTCCGATTCTAGCAAAGTGGCCAGGGCATCCATATCGTTTGACGGCAGTACTACGACACAGGCGCTGACCAAGGCCGGTACGTGGGCCACGTTCAACAACTATTCCCATCCAGCCGGTAGCGCCCCGTCCAAGACCGGTGTGCCTACGGCAAATGCCAGTCCAGGCTTCGGCGGTACTTTCAAGGTCAACCAGATTACTACCGACTCTACAAGTCATGTAAGCGCCGTTACTGAGCGTACCATTACCATACCGAATGCCACGGCCACTACGTCTGCCGCCGGCTTGATGAGTGCTGCGGATAAGATTAAGCTGGATAATGCCATTACCAAGAAAACAGGCTTTGCCTATCGTGGCACAAGTGGCGGACCGGTATATAAGATTGCAGAAAAAACTTTTACTAGCAAGACTACTACTCATTCTGAACAGCTTGTCTTTGATGTATCATATTCAACACATCCAAATGCTATTGCAACAAGTAGACTTGTAGCCTCTTTTAGAGTGGATGCTAATACATCTGCAACGATGGGTTTCCTTACGAATACTGTTATTCGTAAAGAGGGATTCACAGAATTGCCATTCAAATTCTATGGAGCTGTGGATTATGCCAATGGTAAATTTACATTATATGCAAAATATATTAGTGGTGCTTATGTTACAGTAGAAGCCGAATGTATCCTAGCAAGTTCTGAAAATACCGACCTTATCGATAATGTATCCGTATTCAAGACAACAACCGCTGAACTTCCGGACACGAATAAGGAAGAAACAACTATATGGGCTGCCAATACATCGGCAAGTAGCGGAACTGCACCAGTGAAGGTAGATGAGTATGGAACACTTACCGCCGTTCCAATGGATTCTACGCCGACAGCCTCTAGTACGAACTTGATGACCAGTGGTGCAATCAAGACTGCTCTAGGTTCTTACCTTCCCCTTTCGGGCGGCACGATGACAGGAAAAATAACCGCCTTGGGGTCTCAGTATACTGACAGTTACACTAGCGGTGCCATCGACATGCAGAACAGCAATATAGTTGGTCTGAACGCGATATATACGAAGGATGCGTCGGAGAATGCGTCGGAAGGTATCCATTTCTACCGTGACGCCACGCATACCGATACGCTGTGGATGGCCGGCGGACACATGTACTTTGTGCCAAACCGGACCTTGGCCGGTTCTTCGGCATCGACGTCTGCCGCCGATAGCCGGAAGGTGGCCATTCTACCTGCGTCTATAACAAGCGACCACGTAGTCGTTACCGACGGTACGTCCGGCGATGTAAAGGGAGTTGCCGCGTCGACGTTGACAGTCGGGGTCGCGTCGAAGCTTGGTACAGCGGACAAGGGTTCGACTACGAAGCCCATCTACCTTGCTGCAGGCGTACCGACCGAGTGTACTACGTACGCCGGTGGCACCGCAGTGACCCTCAACAATGCCTCGAAGGCAGGCTCCACGGCATCCTTCTATGCTCCCACTGCCGGTGGCACTGCGAACTACGTCCTCATAGGCAACGGCACTACGTCTGCACCTACCTGGGCGGAGAAGGCACCGAAGGCGGTAGTTGCCGACTACCCTGCCGGATTCAGTTCCCGTCAAACTTCATGGTCATGGGGTACTCTAACTACCGCTAATGGATATACGCAGGTAACCGATTGGCACACCAGCAATGGAAGCGATATTTCCTTTGCAGAGAAGAGCGAGAGTGGTTCATCCAAAGCATTATCAGTACAAATTGATGGCAAGTTCTACCAGAACGAGGGGCAATATCGAGTATTGGACACCTCCAACGTATCCGTACCTACTACTGTCCCCACCTTGGCATGGAATACGGAAAGTACGCTGGCTACTATCGACGGGAAGAATATAAAGGTAAAGTTGCCGTCCAGTCCGGATACCGACGTCAAGGTAACTCAAACCGTGGATTCTGCTACCACCGGTAACCTCCCGCTGCTTGCCAAGAATACCACCGGGACGGCAACAGTTACCGACACGTCTAGGTTCGCCGCTGCCATCTCGATGACCCCGAGTACCGGTACAGTGAACGCCACCCAGTACAAGGTGAACGAGCACTGCACCATGAAGTACAACTCAACCAAGTCCTCGCTGGACTTCACGTTCTCCTAAGGGGTGACCATGCCATTGAAACTTTGGCTTCCATTGGACGGTACTAACGAGAACCGGGGAATATCCGGGGTGACCATGTCGGGCTCTCCCGCGTCGTGGGGCAACGGGAGAACCGGGAAGTGCGCTACTTTCAATAATAATACTGGAAATTGTATTGCAAATGCTACCAAGGAGTTTGACTATACAGTAGAAGACTTCTCGTGGGCAATATGGGCAAAGAAGGATTACTCGTCCATCACGGCGTCATCCATGTGGATATTTACCGTAGGTAGAGCTGACGCCGGAGGACGCGGTTATGGTCTACGCGCAGTATCATCTACACAAGTGCAAGTCTGGTTCGGTACCAGTACATGGAATATCAACTGTCCAGACAACGAGTGGCACCACTTCGCCTTCACTAGGAAGGGTACGGCGATAAAGATATACCGTGATGGAACACTGATAACGTCAGCCACGTTCGGCGGAACGCTGCCTACATATTCTGACGGCAACGGTCCCGGCGTAGGCTGTTTCCACTACAGCGGCAACATATACCCACTGATAGGCGCGATATCGGACTTCCGCATATACAACCACACGCTGTCGGCCAAGGAGGTCTACGAGCTATCCAGGGCGCTGATAGTGCACTATCCTTTAACTGCACCGGGGAATGCCAACCCGAACCTTCTGACGTGGACCCAGAACTATACGGAGGCGAGTCCTTTCGTCCACACCAGTTCTGCCAAGGATGGATACAAATATCTCGGGAATGACTCGCTGATTACAGTAACGCCAGGAAAGACCTACTACGTGCAAGTAAAATGTGATGGTACTTTATGTGACTATCATGCAAGCGGTGCGGGGGTAGTATCCGACAGGTTCACACTCTGGTTCTACATACGGAATATCGGTACAAGTAAAGGGATTGGTAGCTTTGACCAGACCACATGCTTTACCAGTGCATATACAGGCATTCTGGTCAACGATCCCGACCGTCAGCTCTATGTATGGAAGTGGACGGCCCCGAGCAACGCCCAAGACATCACCCTGCGCACCAACAGCTATTCCGACGGCACCACCGCAGTCACACTGAAGTTCTGGGACTTCAAGATAGAGGAAGGGACGTACACCTCGTATGTCCCCTCGAAGGACTCTGCACAGTACGGGGAACTCGGGTACGGCACCGGGACTGTCCGGGATGCCACCGGGAGAGGGATTGACCTTAGTACAGTAGGTGTACCGGTGTTTTCCAATGAGTCTATCAGGTACGCTACTGCAATAAATTTTAATAAAGCCGGATACCTGAAACTGTCTCCATGTACAATGTCATTGAGTACGCTTAGTGTATCTTTTTGGTTCAATGCCAAGGATACTACTGGTTCGACACAGCATTTCCTGTTTGGTTCATTTGCCAGCTGGCCGAATGAGGGATTAGGAATTTACAGAGATATTGGTAAGAATTATTTTAACATAGTGTTCCGGACAGCGGGCGCTGAAACTACTTATTGCTCGTGCGGTGGGCAGACATTCTCTTATAATGAATGGCACCATATGGCTTTCACGTGGGATGGCACTACCGTCAAAATATACTTGGATAATGTTTTGAAAACGACCAAGACGTATGGACAGTCCGGTACATGTGAATGGAAGAATATATTTCTCGGCAATTCGGCATATAGCAGTACTCCGGCTTCAGAGACGGAAGACTGTAAAATGTCCGACTTCAGGCTATACGGGACCGCCCTTACCGCTGACGACGTCAAGTACCTGTACGAGACCTCGGCCGCCATCGACAACAACGGGGACATGTTCGCGGATTCCTTCGAGGAGTCCGAGATGTTGCCACGAGTAGGGAAGGAAGGGCTCGCCTACGGGAGTCACCTGTCGGAGGCCGGGGGAACAGTGTGCGCCTATACGGGTACAGCAAAGGGAAATGTGGACCCGAACCGGTCATCTTGGAGCTATACCCCGGCGGCGGACACCAATAACTCGTGCATGAACGGGTTCTACTTCGAACGCATTGAGGGTATATACAACTACCGGATTACACTGGTGGTCACTTGGAGCGGATTTACCGACATATCCACGACCAGTGAGAACTTTGACGCGACGTTCCAAGGGGCCACGGTCAAGCTGGACGGTTCCAGCGAATGGGCCGGGGGAAGCAACATCAATTCGCAGCTTCAGGCCCAAGGCCGCCTTGGCACCCTGGCAAAGGGGGCAGCATCAGGCACTAGGCTGTACGACACATCGTTCACCGTCCCGGTTGCATGGGACGGCACTTACAAGGGGCAGTACGTGGGCATAAGGACCAACTACAGCAACGGTACAGGCAAGTGGACTATATCCAAGGTCAGGATATACCCAGCCGACGAACACATGACCAACACTGCCTCCCTATGCGCCTCCGGTGCCATCCAGGTGCGCCTGGCGGACGAAGTCAGCCTCGCCTAGCAATCCCCAAATATTATAAACTGTAGAAACCGAGGGAAAGGATGTAATTTTCCTCAAAAGGGACTGTTATGGCAAACTTGGTAGACACTAATGTAAATGGCGACCTCAGGGTGACCGGGACGATGTTCGGCACCCAGGCTGGCAACTATGCGACCTGTGCGACCGCTGCGGCTACCGCAGCCAAGGCGGTGACCATTAGCGGCTTCACTCTGGCTACCGGTATCCACGTGTTTGTCAAGTTCACCGTGACCAATACGGCAGCAGTGGCATCCCTTACCCTGAACGTGTCCGGTACCGGCGCGAAGGCCATGAAGTACCGCGGGGGAAACCTTCCCGCCGTAGGCACTCTGTCCGCAAGCAGGGTATACGAGTTCATCTACGACGGGACCAACTGGGAGCTGGTTGGCGACCTCGACACCAATACCCAGACAGTCACCGGGGTGAAGGGTAATGCCGAGTCGTCGTACAGGACCGGCCAGGTAAACATCACACCGGCCAATATAGGCGTTTCGGCAACAACCACCTCGGTGACCGTCGGTTCTACCACGGCCAGCATCCCGCAGGCTACGGCCACTACTCCGAAGATGGACGGTACCGCTGCGGTAGGATCCGAGACAACTTGGGCGAAGGGAGACCACGTCCATCCGACCGATACGTCACGAGTTCCTACTACTCGTACGGTGAATGGCCATGCGCTTAGTGCAGATGTAACTGTAACTGCCGCTGATGTGTCGGCCGTTAGATATGATACGAATGCACAAGGACTTACCGATACTCAGAAAAGTAACGCTCGTACAAATATCGGAGCTGGTACAAGTAATCTTACTCTTGGTACAACATCAACGACGGCTGCAAAGGGTGACCACACCCACACGGTCAAGATTAACGGTGCCGAGAAGACCATCGCCGCTACGGGTGGTACGGCAGTAAATCTTGGTACATATACGGAGTTTGCTCATGTATCTGACACAGCTGTAATCGGAAACAACTCTCCGGCCGCCGACTGCAAGACGTATTTTGTCAACAATGTATCGAACGGTAGCTGCAAGGTCGTATACTGCAAGAATGGCGATGAGTATACAATTATATTCTCAAAGCAAGCTGGCGGTGCATACGGCAACATCATCAAGTATGGATATGCAAGCAAATACATTTACATACTTCGGTATAAGAACAGTGTATGGCAGTCCGATGACTGGGAGAAAATAGCGGCCGGATATGCTGATAGTGCAGCTACCGCCACTTCGGCAACCAACGTTGCATTGATAGGTTCGGTAAAGACAACCAGCACCACCAACGGCGATACAATACAGTTCCAGGCAGGAAGCGGTACAGCTGGAACGGTTACTATTGTCAATGCGAAGCATGCCGCCAGTGCGGACTCAGCCACCAACTCTACGAACTCGGCTGTTACTGCGGATACTACTCATCAGCTATACTTGATTGGTGCAACCGGGTCAAGCGGACAACAGGCATTGAAGACTGATACTGGAATATATGCTACTGCAACGGCCGGTCAGCTCCACGCGACGACCTTCGATGTCAACAGCAAGTGCACCCTGCAGTTCAACACCACTACCAACGCGCTGGACTTCGTGTTCGCATAGGAGACAATCGATGCCTTTAAGGATATGGCTCCCACTGAACGGAAACTACAAGAACCAAGGTGCGAACGGGTCCACTGCTTCGTCCGCCGGTGGCTCCTTCGTCACATCCGGAAAGGTTACTGCGCAGTGCTGGAATTCTTCCGCGAAGGCTATAACGATACAGTATCCGTATACTTCGACGAACGCTATCACCATAGCCACCTGGGTGAAGCCTAATTCAGCCTCGCAGTGGTCGGATGTGTTCGGGTTTGGTAGTACGTCCACCTTAAACAGATTGGAACAGAGCGTAGCCGCCGGAGGCAGTACTTATACATTTTATGCCAATAGCAATGCGATAGGTGCGAACGGTGTACAGATTACGAGTGCCTTGACAAATGCGACATGGCACCACATCGCAATGACTGCCGACGGAAGCAAGCTTAGGTTCTATCTGGACGGTGCCAAGGTGTACGAGGGTACACAGGCAAACACTGTGTCCACCGCTTTCGGTGGGGCGACTAACATATGGGTATCCGGATGTGGGACACGTGCGGCATATAATGGATACTTCAATGACTTTCGCGTTTACGACCACGCCCTCTCCCATAAGGAGGTCGCCGAGCTAGCCAAGGGGATGATGCTCCATATCCCCATGTACGCCGGGTACACCGGGGTAGGCACCAACCTTTGTGCCGGGTGGCGGGATATGCAAGCCAAGTCGCTTAGCCAGTATTATACCGTACTCATGTCAGACAACAACTTCTTCGGACTCAAGGTAGGCGATACCTACACCTACCGGCTGAAGATTACCGCACCGGCGGAAAAGGGCGTACGGGCTAGGGTACAGTACTATACGGACGGCAGCACGCGAACCGGTCCAACAAGCGGCATAACCGTCGCTGCCGGCACGACAGGGTATTCTTACCTTACCGACACCATCACTGAGGCAAAACGGGCATATACACGGATGGAGCTCCTCATCACCAGCGCAGATACTTCCGTTACCTCTACAAATACGGCATATGTCGGCGAGGTTAAACTAGAACTTGGGCCAGCTCCTACTCCGTGGTCTTCCAGTACGGATGCCGACTACACCATCAAGGACTGCTCCGGTTACCAGGCTTCTGTATCAACCAGCGGAAGCGCAGTTGTTGCAACCGGCGATGGGCCAAGATACAATTCGTCAGTAGTACTAGGCGAGACGTCATACGTCCAGTATCCGGTGCCTGCGGGAATATCCCAGTGTACAATCGCTTTCTGGGTCAAGCGGGCTAGCGGCGGAGCGTACTCTACAGTAGACTGCTTGAAGAATAACCCAGCCGGGGGTATGTGGCTCGCCGTTAATACCGAGAGCAGTAAACTATGGGCCTACTGGGGAGGTACCTATAACAAGGTTAGTGGTTCCCTTACGGCTAATACGTGGTATCACGTAGCATTGACTTTCAATGCCGGAGTAACCCAGTGGTATCTAGACGGCGTAGCTGTAGGTTCTACTGTAGATTTCTCCGCCAAGGGTACTACTTGGCCATCCGGTACTAGGACTATAGGCAACAGCTATACAGGAACTACGTGGGGTACCAAGTTCACCGGTTCCATATCCGACTGGAGGTTCTATACCACCGTGCTCACAGCCGCACAAATAAAGGAGCTTTACAACGCGCCCATCTCGGTTGCGAATACCGGCGCCTGCCTCTCCGAGCAGTTCACCGAGGGCGCTGCCGGTATCTCCTTCGCGAAGACCGGGGTAGTCTCCTGTAACGGAATCTCCTCACTGCCAGGAAAGTACGACCCGGAAGTCCTTATAGAGCCCGATGGATCTTGCTGGGCGCACATCGGACACCACGCCGACCCGACGACATACAAGTTCGCCAGCGGCGACCCGTTCGCCACCGGCGTGTGGAAGGACGACCGGAGGTTCCTTGACGCATCCTATTGCAACCTGGTGGACAAGTGGGAATTCTTGATAATGCAGAAGGCAGATTCGTCCGCCTCCGAAAAGAAGTACCGTTGGATACAGCAAGTTAACCCAAATACGGCAGTATATGAAGATGTCCCTTCATCGGCAGTGACCAAGAATACCGGTACGGGATATACGACATTTAGTACCGGCGGTATATACAAGTTCAATTCCAACGCATATTACGTGACCAACAATGGTTCAAAGGGTAACTGGTGGGGCGCAATAGGGGCATGGAACGCCCATCAGGGGGGAATACCCGGCTGGGCGGGAACGATAGTCAAGGACGGAGGCCATCTTGACCTGTACATCCGCATCGATAACGTCACGTTCACATCAAGCAGGTCCGGCTGCTCCCTGGACAAGGGCGGCAAGGGGGTCCTGTCGCCGGAATTCATAGAACAATGAACTAATTTTATGGAAGAAAGAGGAAACTATGGCTCAGCTTAACGATACGATGGTGCAGGGGGACCTGAGGGTCACCGGGAGTATATTCAACAAGTTGTCCGATTTCAACACCGGGACGACGGGTGCAACCGGACGTATACCGTTATACATAGACGACCATAATAAGTTAGTGTCCAGTATGGACACTAACGCAAACCTTCGGCTAAATTATGATTATATATCCGGTGATACGACATTGGTTAACTCGGGCAGAATGATACCCGCCCTAGCCACGGCATCTCCGTCGGATGGTGACCTACTAGTATACAAGTCGGGCGATAGCCCTGGTTATGGCTATATGGAGGCCAAGTCTATTGTTTCTGTAGGTGCAGAGCCTCTGTTGACTGTCTCGCGAGGAGTAGTCAAGTCAACTTCTGGGGGCAATTTTCCAACTGCCGCTGAGGGCATGAGTCCAACGGGAAATATACTTGGATTCAACTGTGTAGACTGGGCTTCGCTGGGGGAGAACCAATATGGAATAGTGTTCAAAGCTGACAGTACTTCACGTTGCGGATTAACGTACAATAACTCATACATACTTGGAACGAATAATTCATTTAGGGATGTTAGTGATATCGGCTATGATACAACATCACATTATTTCCAGGGTATGAGCCAGTCGGCGAGAAAGGCGAAGTATGCGGAGTATGCTTTGAGTGGAGGCGCTTTAGCCAATACACTCAACGACAAGATGAATAAGGATGCGAGCAATGCGACGACAGGTGACGGGACTGGTGCGGCACCTACTTTGCTTGAAGGAATGGAAGAAGGTACCGGCGATATCACATCGGGTGACGTTTTCATACCGACCACTAACTCTGGTGGTGGTACAGATGGAAAATGGTACAAGCGAAAAATATCACATCTGTGGACTTGGATTAAGAGTCAACTGACTGGGTCTGGTGTTAACATTGGTGGTAACTCTGCGTCCGCGACACGAGTGAACGGGTATATACTAAACAATAGTAGCGGTGCCGAAATGTATAGGGTATCTTTGGGGTATGCTGCTGTTGACAGTAACGCTATGGAAGCAAATATTACTGCACTAGTTTCCCTGGAGGTTGCGTCAGGCGCCGGTGGTACAGGTAGCGGTCTTGCTTTTATAGTAAAGTATAATTCTCGTGGTACGGTCCGTAATGTTAGTACTAGGTTACTTGTTGATAACCACTATTCAACGAATAATCGTCCAGTAGTACTAACTGTTACCGATAATACTAATAACAGATTATATTTTTATGTAGCCAATGTCAATTCGAGCAATGCACTCCAACGATTTAATTGGAGTAAGATACGAGTTACACCGCTAACTGACGTGCAGAATTTCACTTGGTCTATTGCTGGTGATACGTCCACGTCATACACTACGATGTATAAAGTAGATGAAATTGCAAATGCAGCGAAGACGATATATGACTGGCACAGTGGTGCTTACATGAAGCTTTACGTGGGTGGGCTTGGCTCTGACCCGGATACGATATATATTCAATAGGAGAAGTTATGAGTGGTGGTATGTATATTCCCGTAGGTACAGGGTCAAACAACTTTAGACGAACATACAATCTATTTAAATCCACTACTAATTCAACTGTGCGATACTCACTCGGCTGTATCAAAATGGGTAACGATTACCTTTTCCCTGGATTGGACTATGAAAAGGATATATGCACGTACCTAATGGGTAGTAACTTTAACGACCCAGCAAACTGCCCCAAGTTCAGTATGAACTCTGCCGGTCGCCCACTTGCCGGGCAATATATGTCGTATACATCAACCCCAACCGATTGGCCGTGGGTATCTGCTGATATTCCATCTATGTCCTCATCGTCGAGCAATCGTTACTGCATTTCACATACATATAGATATACTAATAAGATAAAAGCTAGGGACTATGAAACCTATGACTCGTCGTTGCACCGGCGAGCCGGTGTTACTGGCGGTCTTGAGCCAGTTAACTTATTAGGCCAAACATATGATGAGTTACCGCATGGAAGTGTGTTCTATTTCGATATTGAAAATAACTGGTTGCCTACATGCGCATTATTAGTGGCAACTTTCAATATGTCAATAGCAGGATATGCTTTCCGGCATTCGAACGCTGGCTATGCATCTACCCTTCGTTGGGGATATGTTCGAGATGGTAACTATAGCCAATATACAAGCGGCGACTTTCGCACTTTGGGAAGGACTGACTCCGGAAATACACTGGGAAGAACCTATTATTGCCGAGAATCGTCAAATTTATACTACTTTTATGTATACCAGATACCGAAAATTACTGTTACGATTGCTGGTAATCCTCATACTTTATATTTGGTAATGATTGATTCAGCGTATTATAGTGGTACATCGCTTAGCTGGAAAACGTTCGAAACCCCAATGTTGCAAGTTAGGAGGGACGATACAAGTATGGCGGCATCGTGCTATATACTGGACGAAGCGGTAACAATTCATAAGCCGGGTAATGCAGTATAAGTTTAAATGAAATTCATTGTCGTGTAACTTGTCACCTCCCGGTTTCCTTGTCGGTACCTGCCCGGTGTCCTCCTTGATCATCTGCTTTCTGAATTGCTATACTAGTATATTGTGGATGCTGCCGAACTGATAAACTGCATGCAAACTCCCAGATGACAGGAACTTGCTATATGGCCGAGCTGTTGACCGGATTCAATGGAAAGAGGATTTTTGCCGAACGGGCCTCCCAGGATTCCGCCGGCGACTGCATCCGGACTACCTACCTGAAGAAGGCCGACCTGGTCACTACACAGTCTGACTGGGAGGAAGAAGATACTACAAAATTATCCTTTATCAAGAATAAGCCTGACCTCTCTACATATGCGACCAAGTCGTACGTGTCGGAAAATTATCCTACCAAGTCCTATGTGTCCGAGACATATCCGACAAAGTCCTATATAACGGAGACATTTCCTACCAAGTCGTACGTGTCGGATACCTATGCGACGAAGTCATATGTGAATGAGACGTTTCCTACCAAGTCCTATGTTACCGGAGAGCTGGACAAGAAGGCTGACCTGGTCAACGGAGCAACTGCCGGTAATGTGGCGAGTATTACGGCTACAGGCAATCTTGCCGACTCCGGCATATCGGCCAATGACTTGGTAGTGGATTCTGATCTTGCTCCTATTGCGTTTACCGGTTCATACAATGATTTGGTAGACAAGCCGGTCACCAAGGCTCTTGTTGCCGGCGAGAATATCTCACTAACGCCTACGGAAACCACGATAACCATATCGGCGTCCATGCCTCCGGCGCAAGTTCAAGCGGACTGGGACCAGACGGATATTACGGCAGCCGACTATATCAAGCATAAGCCGACATTGCATGACCATGCCAACAAGGCGACTCTTGACCAGATCCCGGCACCTTCGGCAGACAACAATATGCTTTTCTATGACGGCAATTCGAGTGTCATGGAATGGGTTACTTGGTCTAAGGAAAGTTTTGCAACTGAGGTCGACTAGCCATGTCGCAGGAATGCTTGGTATCATTCGGAGACGCCCTTGTATCATGCGGTAACGCGTTGGTCAGTTTTGACGATGACCGGATGCCTCCGCATTGCGTAATGCTGGAGTATTTCCAGGAAGGGTTCCGTCGGGGATCGAAGGCGGTACAGGACATCTTCACCTCTATAGAGACAGCATCACCGACTACGTTCAACGCGTCAAGCTCTCCTACCTTCCGAAATTCAGTTCCGTTTGCCAGGTTCAACGGATCTACCAATATCAATTTCCCTAATATCTATTCGATGCCGACCGAGCTGTTTTCTGCGGAAGGGTTTGCCGTTGAATACTGGGGACGGCAGAGTTCTACTAATGGCTGGGTACGTAAGTACATGACCATTTCCAAGCCGGACAATTCCTATCCGTACCACTTGATGCCAAGCTATACGTCGGCGTTGGTTATAGGATATAGCCCAACGGGTGGAGGTTGGTGGTGGGGATCTAAGAACGGGCTGTCTAGTAGCTGGACGAACTGGCACCATATCGTTCATGTGGTAAAGAATGGTATTTTGCGCACGTTCTTTGATGGTGTATGCAGTCACGAGGTATCTGACTGGTATAGCGCACGTATGCCGCTGGGAATCAATCTTTCGGCCTATCTATGCGATGCCAACTCGTACGGTACGAAATACGGATACTATGACATCTGCCAGTTGACTGTCTGGGACTATCCTAAATATTGGGACAATTTCTCTGTTCCGGATATGCTGTATATTGACACCATTTAGGCCTTGAACATATAAACTGCATACCGGATAGAAAACCACATAGGTAGTATATGGCCGGTGATATAGAACTCTGGACTGGGTTTAAGAATAGGAAACTCGCTGCTGAACGCGCCAAGAATGACTGGCAAGGTAACTTGATCGTTCCGGCCAAGGATGCCACGATTACGATAAAGGTGGCTGATGCTTCTACCGGTCCGACTGCCGGTTCGTTTACGACCAACCAAGCGTCTCCAGGTACAATTACCATTCCGGCAGCAGTAAGTGCATCTGGTGGCGGAACGGCTACCCCAGGCGTGATGAGTGCGGCAGACAAGGCAAAGCTGGACGGTATATCTGATGGTGCTAATAAGGTGGAAGCAGACCCGAAGAACTGGGGCTCTATTCTTATCGATAATGTCCAAACCACCATTTATGTCCACCCGTCTGATGGTCCTAAGACAGAGACGTCTGTCGGTGACACGACTAACCAGACTCCTGGCTTTGGTGATCCGTTTAAGGTTACCAGCGAGACAGTTAATACCGATGGCCATACTACTGTAATTGCAGAACATACGGTCACCATTCCTAGTGCAACTGCGACTCCTTCACAAAGTGGCGTTGGCGGTACTGCCGGTTTGATGTCTGGTGCGGACAAGGAAAAGCTTAATGGCATTGAGGCCGGTGCTCAAGCAAATGTCAAGCCTGACTGGAACGCAACCGCGGGTGCAGATAATGAAATCCTTAACAAGCCGACGATTCCGGAAGCGGCTAATGACGCTGCCCTTAACTTGGTTCTTGGAACTGCCCAGTCCACACAGGTGTTCTCGGCAGACGCATCGTCTCCGGGAACCATTACAATTCCGATGGCCTCGGTGGACAATTCTGGCGCTACGCCGGTCTATACCGACGGCTTGATGAGTGGTCAAGACAAGGGACATCTTGATAATGCTACTGCCGTTATTCCGGCAGCGGCGACAGCCCAGAACCAGCTTGTAGACAATGCGGCCATGCAAGCGGCCATGGCAAACTTCGGTGGATATGAGATAGTTTCCAATAGCGATCCTACTACCCATGAGCCTATTCTTCCGTCCGGAGAAACAGCAAGTACCAAGATAATTTACTTGGTAAAGAATACGTCTGCTACTGGTTCTGACAAATACTACGAGTGGATTTGTACTAATACTACTGGACCGGTATTTGAACTGATTGGTGAAACGTCAGTTGATATGACCGGCTATGCAAAGCTTCCGTCCTCTAAGACGTCCGGCAATATCGTTGAGTTCGGTTCTACCGATGAACTGGTCGATTCCGGCAAGACGGTTGCGCAACTCGAGAACGTGGTCACTACGGTTTCCGTCGCCGGTGGCACGCCAATCAATCCGACTCTCAATACGACTAACATTGACATCCCGGCTGCTACGAACAGCAGTGGAACTGGTACCGCAGGCGTGATGTCCGGTAACGACAAGGTGAAGCTTGACGGCATCGAGACTGGTGCAGAAGTTAATACGATTGAAAGCATTACGGTAAACGGTACTGCCGTTACTCCAGATGCCAATCGAAATGTGGCAATTACCGTAACTGTTCCTGATGCGAGCGACGCTAATCCGTTGATGGACGGTACTGCCGACGCTGGTAGTTCTGCCGACTACTCTCGTGCCGACCACGTGCATCCTACCGATACTACGAAAGCCGACAAGGTGTCCGGCGCTACTGCGAATAACTTTGCCAAGCTTGACAGTAACGGAAACCTTGCCGATGCCGGCGTAAGCGCGTCTAGCTTCAAGACAGTGCAGACTGCCGTTACTGATCCGACTGCGTCCGGTAACGCGACGTCGTTCATTGACACGATCTCTCAGAACACCAATGGCGAGATTACTGTTACAAAGAAGACCGTACCTACTGTTTCCAAGTCAACTAGTACTGTTGGCGGAAACGACGGCCTCATGACGGCACAGCAGGCGGAAGCCTTGTTTGACTTGAATACGTGGACGTTTGACACGTTCGATTCCAGTGGCGCTTCCGGCACTGAGACATCGGTCGTATTCCCGGTGGCTGCACAGTCAGGTAACTAAGGGGTAGCCGATGCCTTCAGAAACACTCTGGACAGGCTTCCAGAATAGGAAGATTGCTGCTGAACGCGCCGTGAAGGACGCGAAGGGACGGAACATAGCCGACAATATCGACCTGATTTCGCAGAAGCTGTACTTCGCCGGCAACAAGACGGCGAGCGAGATAGAGACAGACGCCACACTGCAAATTCCCTATGCGGTATACCGGGTGACTACATCCGGTGCCATCAGGCACACCGATGATGTCATTCACGTTTCTGATGATGAGGGTTGGAACTTTGACGGCACACTTGTCCCGAACGACATGATATTCTGGTATAACAACGGCACTACGGGAAACTGGATGCTGTGTTACCGGACGACTATCAAGGTAAAGGTAGATAGCACGAATGGGTGGGACTCTCTCGAAGTGAATACCACTACCGGCAAGATGGATTTTCTGCAGCCAGGTTCTGGAATCTACTTTGTCGAGACACTATACGGACTGACACAGGCGGAAAAAACCAAGCTCGGCGGGATAGCGGCCGGCGCCGAAGTCAACGTCCAGTCCGACTGGAACGAGGCCGATTCCACCTCCGACGCTTACATAGCGAACAAGCCCACCATTCCCGCGGCTCAGGTGCAGTCGGACTGGGCGGAAACCGATACGACCGACGTATCGTATATCGCGAACAAGCCCACCATTCCCGCGGCTCAGGTGCAGTCGGACTGGGCGGAAACCGACACAACCGACGTATCGTATATCGCCAACAAGCCGACACAGCTTACCATGTCCGGCGACGGTACATACATAACGGTCACCGAGGGTACCGGTACGCTTACGGTGGCTCTTACCGTCCACACCGGGTCGTACACGGTAAATACGTAGGATAGTCCATGTCTTCGCTGGTAATGTTCAATGGGAAACTGGTGGGCGGCTCGACTGGAATAGCCGTGTTCGACGGAGGGCAGCCACCTCAGCCGCCAGAGCATACGGTGACTATTGACGGTGTTGTGTACCCGACGGTCACAATCGGCAACCAGGAATGGCTCGCCGAGGACCTGAGGTGCGTGATATCGTCGGATACCTA
>Ga0247608_10002370_pt1 | contig 23716 bp, 19 predicted proteins | sample 176DNAGHGlowgp2_FD_193490 | JGI IMG/M metagenome (GOLD analysis project Ga0247608, IMG submission 193490) | Sheep rumen microbial communities from Palmerston North, Manawatu-Wanganui, New Zealand - 1766 DNA GHGlow gp2 | ecosystem: Host-associated > Mammals > Digestive system > Stomach > Rumen ... | reverse complement strand
CAATGAAGTGTGTTTTTTACCGCAATTGTGTTTAATCGCAAGTTCTTGTAACTCTAATACATTAAAATCTTCTGTTTTCTCCATTTTAAACGTTGTTTTTTATTCAACGTTTTTCAGGGCAAGACAAGACAAAGGGGAAACTGCAAAATTCAAAAACAAATTGTCCCTTTGTCCCTTTGTCCCCAATTGCCCCGTGTGTACCAGTAAACTGACTTATGTCTTCGTTCCTTTTGGTATCAGAAAAAACAAGGAAATCAGTCTCATTTCTATTTCACAAGCCTTGTGAAAAAGTCTTTTCTTAAAATTTCTGCCAAAATATTTGCTTTTCTCAAAAATACTTCTTATCTTTGCACTTGACTCAGTTAGTCCGCAAGGGCAAGAGGGTCAGACATTATTGGTAAAGGACGTTTACGAACGTTGTCTTCGATGTGCTAATCTCGCAAATTAGAACTCTCTTCGAAGGAACGCAACCGAAACGTCTACGTTGGGATTATCATACCCAGTCCACCTTATGGAAATAAGGTGGACGAACGTATATAACCACGGCGTGGGCTAACTCGAGTTGCTTGTCCTAAGAGAGAGGCGATGCGAGAGCCTGCACATGGGATAAGCGCAAAGTAGTGACTCCCACGTCTTTATTTATTACCTAAAACTATAAGCTGAAACTTGGGAGGGCAATAGGCAACATGTTATTATGAAGGGAACTGTTATAGGCTTCTTCTATAGTATACTCTTTTTGGGTGTTCTTATTTCTTCTATATGTAGTTGTTCTAGACCACCTAGGCAAATTGAAAAAATAGCAGTAGCTACAAGTAGACCTGTGAGAGTAAATATTTTTATTGAAAATTCTGGTAGTATGAAAGGATACTTTACTGGAAATTCTCAAATTAAGGATATCATCAAGGAGTATTATGATAGAATAGATGAAAAGCTAGATGATTCAGACACAATAACCCTAAATTATATAAATTCGCAGATTGAAAATTATGGCGATGATATAAAGAGTTTTCTTGTTAACGCTCAAAGCAAGTGTAATGCAAGTTATACGAATGTTGATGATATTCTCTCTTTTGCGATGGAAGGATGTGATGATTCGACTGTTAATATTGTTATTTCAGATTATTGTTTTGAGAGCAATGACGGGAGTTTGGCTATGGCAGCTTCTGGAGTTACGAAAATTTTCTCAGAACAAATGAAGACCAATAGCGATCTTTCTGTGGCTATTATTAAGTATATGTCAGATTTTAAAGGCAAATATTTCCCAGGAGGCATCATTTGCAATAAACCACTTCCTTTTTATATCTGGATCTTTGGAAATGGAAAGGATGTAAAAAAGATAGCGAATTTGCCCATCAGTAATAATTGTGGCAAATTGCTGTTGCAACCCCATCAATTCATTAATCACAAATTATTATCCAAAAAAGCCCGAATGATAGAAGGAGATGCAATAATTGTAAAAGAATGGGATAAAAAACGAAGTAGAGGTTCTTCGTGTTCTAATCCAGATGACTCAGACGACTATGTAGTAAAATTTGAGGTTGATTTGAGTAGTGTGGTTTTGCCGGAAGAAGACATTGTTGATGGCAAGAATTATATCATTAGCGAAGGTTATGAAATCAACTTTATAAATAGAAATCAAGAGGATAAATACGTTTTTACTATCTCTACACATCATCCTTCTCCTGGCATATTAAAGATAGATTATGCTATGGATAAATTACCTCAGTGGGTAGAAAAGTCAAATTTTAGCGGAAAGGGTATACCTGATGATAGTACAACTTTAGGCATTAAAGACCTTATTAAAGGAGTTTATGATGCTTATCACAATACCTCCAACGAATATTTCTCAATTAGAATAACATTAAAATAAGAAAAAACAATGGAAGAATTCTTTAATTCAATGTATTATTATACAAATGGTTTTTACGACGAGTTGTTAGATACATATTTGTATGAAACAACTCCAGGCTACCTTCATATCGGTCTATTTTTGCTTGTTTCAACAATTATAGTTTGCTTGTTTTTCTATTATCTACTAGCTCCCGTCAGGAAACAGACTTTATTGTGGTTTGTATGTGCTGGTGCCAATGCAGTTGTTAATATATTATTTTCCTTGTGGTATTCAATGACTCCACTGATTAATAATGAAATCCCCATTGACGAATCCTGGACATATCTTGATTGTTATGGCCTTGGCATTGTTAATGTTTTTTGGAGTTTTGTATTCTTTGTAATTGCTTCATTAATTCTTAAATGGGGTAGTATTGCTAAATATGTACCATTTCAAAAATTCTAAGATATTATGAGTAGGCTATATGTATTTGCAATTGGTGGCTCTGGGTCGCGTGTCTTAAGGTCACTCACTATGTTATTAGCAAATGGTGTCGATAGTAAGTCGGAGATTATTCCAATGATTATTGATCCAGATTATTCCAATGGTGATTTAATTAGAACTGTTGATTTGATGAGGCTATATGAGCAAATTCATTCACAATTGAGTTTCACCAATTCTACTTCAAATAAATTTTTCAAAACAAGGGTGAAAGCCTTTGATGAGGGAGATTATCTATTACCGCTAGTGGGCACTGCAGGAATTACCTTCGAGAATTATCTAGATATAAACACGATGAGCAAAGAGAATCAAGCGTTAATGAAGATGCTTTTCTCGAATGCTAATTTGTCTTCCGATATGAATGTTGGTTTTAAAGGCAATCCCAATATCGGTAGTGTGGTGCTAAATCAATTTACGCAGAGCACAGTCTTTAAGAGCTTTGAAACCAATTTTGTACAAGGCGATAAAGTGTTTATCGTTAGTTCTATTTTTGGAGGAACAGGCGCAAGCGGCTTCCCCTTGTTATTGAAAACTTTACGAACAAGTAGTAATAGTGCACTTTCAGAAGCCCCTATAGGAGCTGTATCGCTTTTACCTTATTTTAATTTAAAAGTGAATGAGGAAAGTTCTATTAAGGCAGATTCATTCATCACTAAGACAAAAGCGGCATTGAATTATTATGAAAAGAATGTGACAGGGAATAATACTCTCAATGATATGTATTATTTGGGTGACGATTTCTCTTCCGAGGGCTATGAGAATTGCGATGGAGGAGGAGGCCAACAAAATAAGGCCCATATAATCGAGTTGTTGGCAGCCCTCTCCATAATTGATTTCTCATCCAAGCAGATTAGTACACCTATACGTACCGCATTCCATGAATTTGGTTTAGATGGAGATGCTGCACAAACAGTTACATTCAATGATTTCGGCTATTCAACGAAATCTGTTATTCTTAAGGAGATGTCTCAATATGCTCTAATGTCAAGCTACTTGAAAAATCGTTCTGTCGATCACAGAGCATCTCAAAAATGGGCAAAGGAAAGGAATCAGAGTCTTGGTGATAATTTCTTTTCATCACAGTTCTTCAAAATGTTTGAGAATTTTAATAAACAATACGATGAATGGTTAACTGAATTAAAGACTAATCATATAGCATTCCGACCATTTCATGATGATGGTAACATAACAGATGTTCTGGAAAAGATAGATGGTTATAAACCCAAATATAGTTTCTGGCCTTTTACAAAGAAAAGTTACGACTATATTGACGAACGATTAAGTAAAAATATCTCTAAAATCCAAAAGAATCTGGATGCTCCTCAAACGTTTATGGAGCTGTTTTATATTACTACCAGTGAAGTTACCACTAATAAACTTAAAATTTAGAAACGATGGGACACGTATTTAGAATTAATAAAGCAGGCAATAATGCCAATAGCAATTTAACCACAATAGTAGACTGGAGTTCATCTTCCGCTACAACATTCACTCATGGCTTTGTTGCTGAGATTGCTGATACAACAACCACTCAAAGAGAGATAACTTCAATCCCATCTCCCTTCGCAAGAATTGAGCTTATAAAGGAAGCTTTTATGAAAGTCCTTCCCCCAACATTGGATAATTCAACAGTTGATCAGGTGAAAGAGGCTGTCTATGGTAGGACAATTTATCACAAGATGGTTTCTGATACATTAGATGTGGCACAATTGTTCTTCTCATATCCTAATATGGAAGATAAATTGGAAATCATTGTATGGGATCGTCATAAGGAAATAGCGAACTTGAAAAACTCGCAATCAACTCATCACCAAATAGTTGGCAAAACGTTGGAAATGTTCCTTAGTCAGGATTCCTTAGGAAATGATCCCTATAATTTCGGAAAAATGCAAAATATGTATATTCTGAAATATAAGGGAGTTGGACAAAAGCAGATGCATATCATTGGAGCCACATCTCCAGCAACGCTATTCTTTTCAACAGCCAATGATGAGTCAAATTTATCAAAACAACTCTGTTTTGGAACAGATTATGCTTTCGATAATGAATATGCTCCATTAGATAAACGTGATCCGGAATTTATAAAGTATCTATTTGCTTTTAGATACTCAAACCCACAATTTAATGCACATTATCCAGAAGTTTCGAAATACTTAGATGCCATCTACTATATACTTGACAACAGCCTACAGAATGAAATAAATAGAATTCAAACATCATGCCAATCTGTTGCACCTGGGCAAAAATCATACGTTGACAGCAACTATGATTATCTTGACGTAGCTGTTAGTTCAACAGCAAGTTTTAGGGTTGAAATTAATGGTGTTTATTTCCATTGCAAGAAACCTATAGTATCAGGTAATTCTGATTTTGAAATAGCATCCACGATCCCTGTTTCAAATAAGCCGCTTGTACTCCCTGTAGTAAATGGAAGTGCATATGATAGTTTGTCTTATATAGGATGTAAATTTGGTCGTAATTTCTCTGTACCATATTTTGATTCTGCCCAATTAAGTGTTAGAAAATTACCAGGTATTAATATACAACATCCATATCTTACAATTAGCGATTTCTTGGAAGACAAAATAATTAAGCTACCAAACGCCGTAAATAAACAAGATTATTTTGATGGTAATTATTTCTCAAAGAGTGAGAAGAAGGAGGGATTTCTCATTCCCGTGACAGATATTTATTTTAATTATTTTACAGTAGATGACTTAATGGGGACAGCTCCGTCAGGCAAACAAACTTTTGAGATTAAACAGGTCGCGTCAGGGGTAGAAGTGACTTTGCGTATCCCTATTCAAAACAATAATGAAGTTGAGTATAAAAGAATATATACGCTCGATGTTACTGCGGATAAAGCAAATAACAAAGGTGCAATCGTAACATCCTCAGTTTACTCTGCCGTTGGAATATTACCTCCTGTTAAATTTGTAAATGAGAATGATGCTCATTATCGAATAGTTCTAATTGGTAAATTTGAATTAAATAAAAGTTATAACTGCGTATGTTATAAAAAAGGTGTTTCATATAAACCGGATTACGTTGTTAGGAATGTTGATATTGATGAAAATGATTACAGATCAAAAGTGTACTATATTGATGGACAATCTTTTGATTACGCACGAATTTCATTAAAAGCGGAGATAGGTAAAGAAAGAGTTGGTTCAGGGCTTGTAATTCCAAAGTTTAGGAAAAGACAGGGATCTGGAACACTAACTTTTGCTATTGATTTGGGAACTTCAAATACGCATATAGAATATACAGATGGTATAGATGTTTTGCCGAAGCCATTTGAGTTTGGAATAGATCAACCCCAAATAAGCTTGTTGTACTCACCTGTAGCAGAAGTTAGAGACCATATCAGAGGCGAATTTTTACCCGAGTCAATTGGTAAAGATCAAATATGCCAATTCCCTATGCGAACCGTTTTGTGTGTTGACAAGAACAATTCTGGTGTTAATGAATCAGGTAATGGCTCTTATATCGCTTTTGGAAATGCGTCGCCGGCATTTATGTATAACAAAATTGCAAGTCCCAAATATAACGATTTTATTCCTAATTTGAAATGGAGTCAGGTCTCGTATGAGAACGAAGAGAGGCTAAGATGCTATATTGAATCTTTGTTTATGATGATAAGGACAAAAGTCATTCAATCTGGTGCTAGTCTTTCACAGACTCAGATCAAATGGTTCTATCCAATTAGTATGTCACCAATTAAACAAGGGCTATTCCAAAGAATATGGACAAATGCTTTCCATAAATACTTCAATGCAGACGTTGATCCTATAGCTATTACTGAGTCTGTAGCTCCATATTCTTTCTTCCAAAAAACCCGGGCAGATGTCTTGGATATAGTTACAGTTGATATTGGTGGTGGAACAACAGATGTCGTTGTTGCAGATTCTCTTGGACTCAAGTGCGTATCCTCTATGAGGTTTGCTGCAGATGCGATTTTTGGAAATACATTAGTACCAGTTCAAAACGGAAGGTTAAATGGAATTATAAGACAGTTCAAAGATCAATTTGTAGAAAATCTAAATGGAGTAGATGATCTCCAGAAAATACTATTAAATTTGACCAACAATAACATGGGTAATTCCTCAGAGGTGGCATCCTTCATGTTCTCTTTAGTTGATAATAATAAGATCCGCCAAACAAATATGGCAGACAAGGTGAATTTTAATTCTATCTTAATGAAAGATAGTAAGCAGAAAATAGTATTCTTAATTTTTTATACAGCTATTATATATCATTTAGCAAAATTAATGAAAACTTTAGGCCTTAAGGTACCCTCAAATATTGCATTTAGTGGAAATGGCTCTAAAGTTATATCAGTTTTGAGTCCTAATGAAGCATCTCTTGAAAAACTTACTAAAGTTATTTTTGGATTAATCTATCACGAGGATGTATCAAGAATTAATTTAATTGTCAATAAAGAAAATCCCAAAGAGGCAACTTGTAAAGGTGGATTATTCTTGGCAAACGAACCAAGTAATATAAAAGAAGCAAAAGCTGTATTATTAGCTGATGATCTGATTGTTGATCAAACATATAAAGATGCTGCCGATCTATATGAGAACGTAGTTGATGAGGTTAAAAATTTTTCAAACTTTTTAGTATTGAAACTTCCGCGAGAAGTGTCCTTGAATGGTGATTTTGGCATTGATCCCAGTGTTTTGTCTCTAGTACGCGATTGTTTTAATGAAAATCTTTATACTTATATAGAGAAAGGTGTGAATTCTAAAATTGCATCAGGCGAAGTCGGATTAGAAGATAAAATAGAAGAACCCCTTTTCTTTTATCCAATAATTGGTGTAATGAATAGTTTGAGTGATAAGATATGTGAGCTATGATAAGAATTAGATGTTTATTCATAATTATGGCATTCTTTTATGTCCTATTTTGCTTTGGCAATAATACCACAATAGTAGAAGGTGCAGAATTTGGTTTGTGGAAAAAAATTGCAATTATTGTAGTGGTTATTATTATTGTCTCTTTGTTTGTAATATTTTTATCAGCTAACAAAGAAAAGAAAAAAAACAGGAATGAAGGAAGACAACAAACGCATAATAACTTATCTTCATCCCTAGGGTATCAGGAATTAAAACCAAATAAGAAAAAAACCACGCTCGATTTTAAAGAAGAAATCGATGAACTTAATGCAAAGATTGAAAATTTTGAAAAAGAGAATACCAAATTAAAAAAAGAAATTGATTCATTGAAATATGAATTGAAACAATATCAAACGAACCCGAATGCTGTTCGAGCATCTACAATGCCCTCTATAAGAGGAGGGGATGCGATTACTAATGGCGATCATGACAATAAAGATAATAATCTGTCATCGTTTTCGTACATCTACCTAACTGTTCTTGAAGGGCCTTTGGAGGAAGCTAGTCCAGAACATGCTATTTATTATAAGGCATGGAGAGAAAAAGGTATATTATATTTCGTCTTTGATAATAATGAAAATACAAAGAGGGCGATTAATAATAGGACATCTATAATTGAGCCATTCTGTGATAAGTCTGCTTCATCCAAGTCTCCAGAAGAATCAGAAAGCGTTTTATGTAAAGAACCAGGAATATTATATGAAGATTATTCCGTAAAGAAAAAAGTACAAATAGAATATAAATAATTTGTAATATGACACATTTTGATTTTTGTATTAATCCATTAGACCAAAAGGAAGTTGATGCTGCAATGAAAGCATTATATGCTCTTAATAATACTCCTGATGGCATCCCTCCCTTATTTTGTATGTATAAAGATTATAAGGTACTTAAAGAGGAAAAAGAGTCGTTGTTATTGGAGAAGGATTTGATTGAGCAAGAGAGAGATAAGTTCAAAAAAGAACTGGAAGCAGAGCGTCAAAAAACAGAAAGCTTGGAATCTGACATATCTTCCCTAAATAATAAGTTACAAGAGTTGAATGGGTCTTATAAAGAGATATTGGATAAGTATAATAAGTGCAAGGAAGAGCTTGATCGAGTAAAATTAGATAATAATTTTTCGACAGATGAATTTAAGTATTTTAAAGTTAAGGGGGATAAGTTAGAAGAAGTAATAGATCGTTCAGAAAATTATATAGCAGTTAAAAAAGAAGATTCTTATGAATTTCATTTCAATGTTGAAAATGCCGCTCATCTGAAGGCAATACAAAATAGGAAAGAACTTTTGGATCCATTTTGTGAAATTGAAGGTGAGGCTGCACCCAATCCCAATTGTGTTGTTAATAAAGGGAAAGGTCGATTCTCAATTATTAATGGAGTGTTTAAAATGGAAGAAAAGGCATTAATCAGTTTAATTGAAAAGTAGGAAATGATAATTATTATTCAATATTTCATAGTTGCTATTATAGTTCTTTGTGTAATAGCGTGGCAAATAACTTCATTTAGGGAGAATGAGAATCGTATAAAAAGGATTAAAAATCTTTTCCCATCAGATAATAATTGTGTAGTTGTAAATACTTACGATACTACAGCTATATTTGATAGAGATGCAAGTGGTGAATTTAAGGAGACACTTGATGATATAAACTCCTATCTGGATAAAAACAAAAATAAAACTTTTGATTATCATATTCTTAAGGAAATAGTTGATAGGAATTCCCAATCTTTGGAAGATGAGGTGGACACGATGCTGTCAACTCCGCTTTATCTCGGATTAATAGCGACGATATTCGGAATTGCTTTTGGTGTGGTTGTTTTTGCATGGGATAAGCTTAAGGATCTTTTGCTGGGTGAAAATATGGATCCTGAAGGAATACAGATTCTTCTTACAGATGTCGGTATTGCTATGGCAGCCAGCCTTTGTGGCGTTTTATTCACAAAGATATCAACAGCTCACTTTAATGAGGCGAGGACGTTGATGGCTAAAAACAAAAATAAGTTTTTAACATGGATCCAGACTGATTTGATGTCTAAACTGAGCGATGATATCACAGGCGCAATCATTAAGATGACACAAGACCTTAATGAATTCAACAGTTCTTTCGCTCAAAACACACAAGAATTGAAAGAAACGCTTCACATAGTAAGCGACAATTATGAGAATCAAGTAAAATTGTTGGATACCATAGACAAAATCAAAATTACAAAAATAGCCCAAGCCAATATAGAGGTATACGACCGTTTGAAAGGCTGTACAGAAGAGTTGGAAAACTTATTTACATTGTTTTCTAATTCGGAAACATATGTAGCCAAAGTAATTGAATTAAACTCAAAACTCGGCAATGTTGAAGAAAGAACTAAGCTTTCTGAGAGTTTAGGTCAATATTTCAGGGACGAATTAGAATATGTAAAAGAGCGCCAAGGAATGATGCGTCAAGAGATGTCTGGTTTAGACTCAGTCCTACAAGACGCTCTCTCAAATATGGGAGAAAGTATGACCGCCAGTTTGCAAAACCTAACAGGTGTGTTCCAGACCCAGAACCAAAGAATACAACAATTGATAGACGAACAGCAGCAAGGGCTTGCAGATAGTTTACGGCAACAACAAGATTCAATTAATGAGAAGATAGGTCAGATAGATAACCCCTTTGAGGGGCTGAAAGAAACATTTGATGATGGGCTGTCGAAAATTAGGGAGGCATTTGAGAATCAAAATACTACCATAAAGTTGATGCTAAGTGATCAAAATGCAGCATTTTCAGAAGCCCTTAAGGCGCAACAAGACATCGTTCTTCAGAAATTACAAAATGCCCCCAATCAGTTAGATGCACTTACAGGTATATCCAAGTCTATTGAGCGACTTAATCTTAGTATTGCAAGATTGGAGAGTGAGAGGCAGGAACCTATTGTTAAAATTGTAAGTTCTGATACAGAGAAATCGGATAAAGAGGAGAAAAAGTCTTTCTGGGCTAAATGCAAATCTCTATTTGTGCCTGTCTGCGTATTTGGTTCATTCCTTGCATTATTGGGGATGCTTTTGCTTCAAATCTTAGAAAAATATAATTGAAGTATGACTGACAAGGGTAATAAGAAATCTTTATTTTGGACGAGCTACTCAGATCTTATGACGAGCTTGTTTTTCTTAATTCTGGTTTTATTTATTGTTGCAATTATTGCAATGGGGCGCGCATTGCGCAAAGAAAAGGAAACTAGAAAGGCAACTCAGCAGCAGATAGAGAAAATTCGTGCAATTGAAAATAGTATTCAAAATATTGACTCTATATGGTTTGATTATAATGAAAAATACAAGAAACATGTATTAAAAATCGATGTCTCTTTTCCAACAGGTGAATCAAAGATGTCCTTTATTTCAGATTCAATTAGGAATAATCTTTACGAAGCAGGTTTGGCTATTAACAAATTCCTAAAGAGAGCCCAAATAGAATATGGAGACACAATTAATTACTTGCTAATAATTGAAGGCCAGGCATCAAATGATGGTTATAGTAGAAACTATGAATTAAGCTATGACAGAGCCCTTTCCCTATATAATTATTTGCAACAAGATAAGGGCCTAGATTTAAAGAAAGATAATTGTGAAGTTCTAATATGTGGTAGTGGCACAAAAGGAACTATGCGCTCCCAGCCAGACAACGCAACTAATAAAACTAATCAAAGATTTTTGATACATATATTGCCTAAGCCTGGTGCAATAAAATAAAATGATACATTTTATGTATTTCATCTTAATTCTGTATTTATTTACGGTCAATATGATAAGAATAAGAAGGCTATATTATATTAAAGTAAGAAGAATTGTTATATTTCTATTTTTGATGACTGCTCTTCTGTCTTGTAGACATAAGGTTAGTCATATAAAAGCACAGCCCCATAACAAAAGAATAACAGAAATAAAGGATGTTCAGCGGCAGGTTGTTGAGACCGAGGTTGATGTGAATATCGATGATATTTGTAATGCAAAATGCCATTTTGATGCAAATGAAGTTTTAATAAAGAGGAAGGGCTATATCGTCTCTTACAACAAAAGTACTTTAATCCCGAATTGGGTAGGATGGAATCTCACATGTAATCATACTGATGGAGAATACCCTAGAGATAATAACTATTATGAGGATGAAGGTGTTCCTTCACCAAGGGCTACCAATGAAGATTATATAGGGAGCGGATGGTCAAGGGGACATATGTGTCCTGCAGGTGATAACAAATGGGATAGGGAAGCAATGATGGAATCAAATTTACTCACTAACATTTGTCCTCAAGATAGGAGCCTGAATAGTGGATTATGGAATAAGATTGAACAAGACTGTAGGAAATGGGCTAAAAAATATGGGATTGTTTATATCGTATGTGGCCCTATTTTATTAAATAAAGAACATCAAACAATTGGAAAAAGTAGAATTGTTGTCCCTGAGGCCTTCTATAAAGTCGTATTGTGTATGAACCCCAAACCTAAGGCAATAGGATTCGTTGTCCGGAATAACAATGGGGCCAAGAAAAGAGATCAATACATTAATTCAGTAGATGAGGTGGAACGAATTACTGGTATTGATTTTTACGCTGCTCTCCCTGATAGTATTGAAAATGAAGTAGAATCTTATTCAAACATAGAAGATTGGTGAAATGAAATATATACCACTATATCTTGCGGCAGTATTATTGCTCTGTTTGGCACCGATGCCATATGGCTATTTTACACTCGTAAGAGTTCTGGCGACGGTTGTGTTTGGACTATATGCATACAGGTGTTATATGGCCAAAAAGGAAGGAATGACTTGGGTGTTTGTGACGTTGGCATTGCTTTTTCAACCGTTTGCGAAGGTTGGGTTAGGAAGAACGATCTGGAACATCATTGATGTCATTGTGGCTATTGGCTTGATTATTCTTTTCTTCTGGGAATGGAAAGGAGGCAAGAAGATAGGGAAGGGAAATGTTCCTATCCCTCCAAGCGACAATCTAAAGGTTGAGAATGTTGATGACAATCGAATTGAGTTCAAACTCGAAGGAAAGCTTTCGCCTAAGGAGCTGATTTATGTAGCAGGAGAGGAAGATAAGGAACTTACAAATCTATTTGAGTCAAAGCCTGAGATCTTTGAAGGATGGGGTAAAATGATAGGATTCCAGATTGTCTATCTTCCTTTGCTGATGAAGAGATTGGCTAACAAGGAAGTTCTTCGATATCGTGCTCCATATTTGTCTGATACAGAGTTAGCCAGTACCACGATAGGAAATGATTTTCTGCTTCAATATTTGGAACATCCAGGCGAAAGGGGGCGAATCAAACATGGATTTATACGCACAGAGGATATCCGAAGGGGTGGTGATGGGAAAGATAAAGCCATCAATCGTTTCTATCCGCTATCTTCTAATAACGGTGAGCCTATAGCAGATCAGCTGCATCGGATTGGCAAGCAGATTTTTGAGGAGAAGAGCTTACAAGAACGCAGGCTTGAAAACTATGGTAGTTGTGATGATTATGGGGATTCTGGAGATAGTGGAGCAGATGATCACTTCAATTCTCAGATAGAAGAAGAGAATACTGAGGACTTGATAGAAGAGGTAAAGGAGCGGATTGCCAAATTAAGACAAAGGGGCATATCGCAATATATTCTGGAGCAATTGATTCATCCTGATGACAGATTGAGCAGAATGGTGATAACGAATGATTATAGAATTGTGTTGCCTGAATACAACAATTTGGAGATCAAGATGGAGCCTATTGTCAAGGCGGTGTATCTGCTGTTCTTAAATCATCCTGAGGGAATATTGTTTAAGAACCTGCCTGACTATCGTGAGGAATTGACAAAGATTTATATGAGATTGAAGCCTTCAGGTCTTTCTGAAAGGGCTTTGCAGAGTATTGAGGATGTAACTAATCCGCTGCTTAACTCCATCAATGAGAAGTGTGCAAGAATTCGTGGGGCTTTCGTAGGGCAGTTTGATGACCATATGGCCAGACATTATTATATTGATGGCTTGCGTGGCAAGGTCAAGAGAATATCTCTATCTCGGGAGCTTGTAGTTTGGAATCCCTGAGAGAAAGGTAGAATACTCGAAAAAGTCCAAAAATATTTGGAAGTTTGCTCACTTAATCGTATCTTTGCATCCATTATATGGAAAAGATACAAAACACAGAAGGAATTGATATAGAGATCGGCTTACAAGAGGAGAGGCTCAGCCTAATGGTGTCTGAATCTCCTACTAGAGACTTGGATGTTTTGCTTGAGGATCTGAATTCCACGCATGGGTCTGCTTTTATAAGTCTGTTGAAAGAGATAGCCAGTCATCCTTCTTTCAGTATCGTAAAAGGCGAGATATGTATTTACAGCACAGGTGGAGAAAAAGGTGCAGACTATTTGAATCTTCTGTATGCAGCACGTAAAGCTGTAGAACTCGGCTATCAAGTGTTTATTCTGCCAAATCCCAAAGGATTCAGAACAGCAGATTTTATCTTTGAACGAAAGGGTGTTTACAGAATGTATGATCTAAAGACCATACAGGGTAGGAATTCTGTAGATTCACGCTTTGCGGATTCTGTTGGTCAAACTAATCGCGTCATTCTCAACATTTTATCCAATTACGAACCACGTCCTTTGGCAAAAAGTATTAAACGCTACTTTGAAAGAAACGCTGATGCTGTTGAGGTGTTAATAATGAAAGGTAGAAAGACAATTTCTGTGATTCGTGAAGAAACTATAAGTCCGTCATTCATGAAATATTTTATGATAAAGTACACAAAATAAGAAAGCCACCCAAAAGGATGACTTTCAAAATGGGCAGTATCGATAAGGCCTTACCCCACGCGGGATTCTACCCGGATAGTCATTTCTGACGTTGCAAAGGTAAGCAAAATTTCGATATCTTCCAAATATTATTGCGTTTTTCTGCTGAAAAAGCAAATTAGTTCGCATAAAAACACTCCTTGAAGTGATGTTTGAGGATGAGATAAAGGGAATACGAGGACATCCGATGACAGAAAACCTCCGCAAGGCTTGCGAAGGTTTGGAGGTATGGAGAATAATTTGTAATTTTGCAGCAAATTATTTGAAGTATGGGAGATAACGATAATTTCAATTTGCCGCTTCTGGAGTTTCCCGAAGTCAGGGACCAGATGCAGGGCATCATCAAAGTGGTGGGTGTTGGAGGCGGTGGCTGCAACGCTGTCAATAATATGTATAAGGAGGGCGTGGACGGTGTGACATACGCTGTGTGCAATACAGATAGCCAGTCGTTGTCGCGCTCGCCAGTGCCTGTAAAGATACAGCTTGGTGAAGGCTTGGGTGCTGGGGGCGATCCTGAAAAGGGTAAGAATGAAGCCGTGAACACCATCGACACGATTCAGAAACTGCTTGCTGACGGCACAAAGATGGCGTTCGTGACTGCTGGTATGGGTGGTGGCACGGGTACTGGTGCTGCACCTGTAGTGGCTGGTGTGGCAAAGGAGATGGGTATCCTGACGGTTGGTGTGGTGACAATCCCTTTCTCCTTTGAGAAGAAACGCAAGATCGTCAAGGCTCTGAAGGGTGTGGAAGAGATGCGTAAGAATGTGGATGCGCTGCTGATAGTAAACAATGAACGCCTCTGCGATGTATATTCTGATGCAGAGATTCCCTTGAAGGAGGCTTTCCTGCGGGCAGACAATATTCTGATGGATGCCGTGAAGGGGATCTCGGAGCTGATCACCTTGCCTAGCGACGGGGGAATTAAGAGTGACTTCCGCGATGTGGAAACGACGATGAAGAACGGCGGTGGTGCCATCATGGCCATGGGGCGCGCCAGCGGGGAGCATCGTGTGGCAAGCGCCATCATCAATGCCCTCGATTCTCCGCTGCTCTATGGCAATGATATCGGCAAGGCGAAGCGTATCCTCTTTAATATCTATGCCAGCGACGAGCATCCTATCTTCGTGAAGGAACTGCAGGAGATTGATGATTTCTTCGACCAGCTGGATCCTAATATCGATGTGATATGGGGTACGGCGACGGATGACACGCTGGGGGGCGATGCCAAGGTGACGATTCTGGCCACGGGTATGGAGGATAGTCTGAAAGAGGAGGTGAAGACTGACGTATACCGCAATGATGATGAATATTTCGAGAGTCTGATACCGCTGCTCTATAAACCAAGGAAGAAGACGGTGGCAGAGGTGATTACTCAGACGCTGCCCTTCGAGGTGGAGGTTATGCCAGAGCCGGAGCCAGCCGTGATTCCTGAGCCGGAACCGGAAAAGGTGCCTGAGGAGGAAGAGAAACCCACGATGGTGAACAAGTGGAGAAGATGGCTGGATAATGTGGTGAAAGGTCTGACAACTGATGATTGAGCAACCGCAGACACCAGAGGAAATGGCTCGTCAGATCAAGTACCTGATAGAGCAGTTGCAGACAGCAGGGAGAAAGGATCTGTTGCTGCACGCTGTTGGTGTGCCCTTGCTTGAGGAGCTGCGTATCGAGGCTGCGAAGGGGAAACTAAGCAGACTGGTGATCACGAAGGATTATCGTTTTGTGCTCACGGACTATGGCAAGGAGGTGGAGTTGCAGCCTGTGCATAAGGCGGTGTATCTGCTGTTCCTCGCGCATCCTGAAGGCATCGAGTTCAAACGGCTGGCGGATTATCGTGCGGAACTGACACGCTATTATATGGCTACGGCGAAGATGATGGACAAGGAGAAGGTCTTGGAGAGCGTGGATCATCTGATCAATCCGCTTGACAATGCCATCAATGAAAAGTGCTCGCGTATCAAGAAGGTATTCCTTGAGATGATGGACGAGTACACGGCCTGCTACTACATTATCAGCAGCCATACGCAGAAGCACATCGCAGGCTCAAACCGCATCTGGTATGAGCGATTGAAGGTCGTCACGCTCCCTCGCGAACTGGTGGTGAGAGAGGAATAGAATAGGTGAAGAATTGTTACTAGTTGTGTTAAAAAGTGACAAATATGGTATTTGTCGTAGTTTTTTCGTAACTTTGCCATCAAAGATGGCGAACTTACTCCATCTCGGCAAAAAAAGAAACAAGTTTCTTTGTTTTGCGCTCGATTTTTCGTAACTTTGCACGTCTAAAGTGTGTGATATTTAACCAATGTAACAATAAAACCAAATGACGATGAAAGCAAAACTTGTTTTAGCAATCGGTCTGATGCTGGCAGGAACAGCTGGGGCTCAGACACTCAAGACGGGCATCGATCCCGCTAATCTGGACACATCGGTACGTCCGGGTGATGACTTCTATCATTATGCTGCTGGTGGATGGATGAAGACGCATCCGCTGGATGCAGAACATCCGATGAACGGTGCATTCGTGGATCTCTCGGAGCAGAACACGCTGCGTATCCAGGAACTGATTCTGCAGTATGCAGGTACTCCGCAGGAGAAAGGCACGCTGGGACAGAAAATCGGCTCGCTCTATAACCTGAGAATGGACAGCGTGCGCCTGAACCGTGAGGGCTGGGAGCCGCTGAAGCCTGTGCTGGCGAAGATTGCTGCCATCAAGGACCGCAAGGAGTATCAGATCGTGACGGCTGAGATCGACAGTCGTGGTGAGTCTACGATGATGTTCGGCATCGGCGTTGGCGCTGATATGCGCAATGCGGATATGAACCTCGTATCAGTAGGACAGGGCGGTCTCGGTATGGGTAACCGTGACTACTATCTGAACGACGATGAGCAGACGGTGCGTGTGCGTGAGGCATATAAGCAGTATATGAAGACGCTCTTCGAGATGGTGGGCAACGACTCGGTGACGGCTCAGAAGAAGGTGGACGCGGTGATGGCCATTGAGACACGTATCGCCAAGGTGAGCTACAGCACCGTGGAGCTGAGAGACATCGACAAGAACTATCATAAGATGACTTATAACGAGCTGAAGACGAACTTCCCCGGCATCGACTGGGATAGCGCGTTCCGCGCCAGCGGATTCCCTGCATTTGAACTGGTGGACGTGGGGCAGCCTGAGCCTATCCACGAGGTGGAGAAGATTCTGGCTGAAGCTTCGCTCGACGACCTGAAGACGTATGCGGAGATCAAGATTATCTCAGGAGCAACGGGTGTGCTGAGCGATGACTTCAGAGCCGTGCAGTTCGCTTTTGACAGCGTGGTGAGTGGTCAGGCGCAGGATCGTCCCCGCTGGAAGCGTGCCGTCGGCACGGTGAGCAGCGTGCTGGGTGAGGCCATCGGCAAACTCTATGTGGAGAAGTATTTCCCAGAGTCGAGCAAACAGCGCATGCTGAATCTGGTACACAACCTGCAGACGGCACTCGCACAGCGTATCGATGAGGCTGGATGGATGAGTGCTGAAACGAAGGCAAAGGCCAAGGACAAGCTGGAGAACTTTATCATCAAGATAGGTTATCCCGATAAGTGGAAGGACTATAGCGCACTGCAGATAGACGACAAGCTGTCGCTCTACGAGAATATGGGCAACGTCTCGGCATTCTTCCTGAAGGATATGGTAGACCGTAAGGTGAATAAGCCTGTGGACAAGGCGGAGTGGTATATGACACCACAGACCATCAATGCCTACTATAATCCGACGACGAACGAGATCTGCTTCCCCGCTGCCATTCTGCAGCCGCCGTTCTTCGATCCCGAGGCTGACGACGCCGTGAACTACGGTGGTATCGGTGGTGTGATTGGTCACGAGATGAGTCATGGCTTCGACGATCAGGGCTCGCAGTTTGATAAAACAGGTAACCAGCGTAACTGGTGGACGGATGCCGACAAGCAGAACTACGAGCAGCGCACGAAGGTGCTGGAGGAGGCATTCGGACAGTTTGAGGCTCTGCCTGGCAAGTTCATCAACGGCAAGCAGACGCTGGGTGAGAACATCGGCGACAACGGTGGCCTGAACATCGCTTTCAGAGCTTTCCAGAACGCCATGAAGACGAATCCGCTGCAGAAGGCTGACGGCTTTACGCCAGAACAGCGCTTCTTCCTGAGCTGGGCTCGCGTGTGGGCTGCTAACGCCAGTCCTGAGATCTTGGCTTATCTGCTGACGGTGGATACCCACTCACCTAACAATGCCCGCGTGAACGGCGCACTGCCCCATATCGATGCATGGTATGATGCCTTTGGCGTCAAGGAGGGCGACAAGCTCTTCATCCCGAAAGAAAAACGGGCTCAGATATGGTAAACGAAAAAGGGGTTGCACAGCGCAACCCCTTATTTATTTCCCTAGGAATCGGGTGTTCAGATAGTCGTTGAATGCCTCCTTGTAGTTATCGCCGATTGGCAGATAGGTATCGGCATCCATAATGACGCGGTTCTTGTTGACTTCCTGTATCTTCTTCAGATTGACGATATAGGAACGGTGGATGCGCATGAACGAGGGTGGGAGATACTCTTCCATCTTCTTCATCGAGAGGAGGGTGACAATAGGCTTAGGCTGGCCTTCGAGGTGGATCTTCAGATACTCGCTCATACCTTCGATATAGCGGATGTCGGAAATGGCAATCTTGACGACTTTGTAGTCGGTCTTGATGAAGATGGTATCATCTTCTTCGGCATTAGACTGGGGCATCTCGGCTACAGGAACAGCAACAGGAGAGGTCTCCAGCCGTTCCTTGAGGCGATTGGCAGCACGACGGAAATCATCGAGGCCGAAGGGCTTGAGCAGATAGTCGACGGCATTCACCTTGAAGCCCTCAACGGCATACTCGGAGTAAGCTGTGGTGAAGACGATGAGGGGAGGGGCTGCAAGCGACTTGACGAAGTCCATGCCGTTAAGGTCGGGCATGTTGATGTCGCAGAAGACGGCATCCACAGGTTCGCGATTCAGAAACTCTTTGGCCTCGAGGGCACTCTGGCACTGGCCTACGAGCTGTAGAAACGGAACTTTCTGTATGTAACTGGCGAGCTGCTGGAGCGCCAGAGGCTCGTCGTCGATAGCTAATACTTTGATCATAGCGGAATAGTGAGTTTTACGGTGTAGTGACTGGGCTCGTCGTTGATGTCGAGCTTGTAGCGGTCTTTATAAATAAGGTCGAGGCGCTGCTTCACGTTGGCAAGACCGACGCCGCCGTGCTTGTCTTCCTCCTTGGGAATACGGCTATTGCTGCAGCAGAAGAGCAGATGGCTGTCGCTGATGCTGATCTCGATGTCGATAAAGGAGTCCTGGCGATAACTGACCCCGTGCTTGAAAGCGTTCTCGACAAAAGTGATGAACATCAGGGGCGGCACTTCGTTGTTGGGTATTGACTCAGGTACTTTCACCGTGATCTTCACCTTGTCGGTATAGCGCAGTTTCATCAGCGTGATGTAGTTCTGCATGAAAGCGATTTCGCGGTCAAGGGGCACCCCTTTCTTATTACCCTCATAAAGCACGAAGCGCATCATCTTGGAGAGTTCGAGGATGGTAGCCTTTGCTTTCTCGGGGTCGATATCTACCAAGGCATGGATGTTGTTGAGCGTGTTCATCAGGAAGTGGGGGTTTATCTGATATTTCAGATATTCCAACTGTTGTTCCAGGTTCTGCTTCTCGAGCAGGGCGAGCTGCTTCTGGTCTCTGCGCTGTCTGAAATAGAGCTTCACGCCGAGGTTCATGCCAAACATGAGGATGAGGATGACGAAGGCGATGATGTCGTGCTGCCCCAGCATCACTGGAGGACGCTTGCCGAAGTCACGGCGCGGTCCATCGGGGTGGAAGGGTGCAATGGGGCGCTCGGCGTCAGCGGGTGGCTGATGGTCGGCAAAATTGCCCTCTTCATGCTCTGGGGGCATAGGTGGCCGCTGGTTGTCGTCGTGGCGTGAGAATTGCTCATGGCGTGGACGACGATCGCGGAAATCCGGGTGACGGTTACACTGATAGAGCTGGAAGACGGCAACGATGGCTATCGCGAGTCCCAAGTACTGCAGGCGCTTCTGCTTGTAGACGAGTATGGGCGCCAGCAGGTAGTTGTGGATGATGAAAGCCATGAAGAAAGGACAGAAAGCCTTCCACACCATGAATATCTCGCTCCAATCGAAGCTGATGTCGCTGTTGCTGGTGCGGATGGCAAGACTCATGACTGGTGCGAGGAACAGCAGAGCCCAAAGCGCCAGGTAGATAATCGTCTCTTGTTGATGTTCTTTCCTGTATGACACGGTTTCCAGATGTTTAAGAAATGTTGTGCAAAAGTAGTTAAAATTAAAAAACGGGGCAAATCCGTTCAACGAATGCCCCGTTTTATTCAGTAAAAACCTACTTTACAATCACTTTTCGGGTAGATTGCTGACTGCGGACGATGTAGATGCCTTTCTGACGTAAAGCATCCTTCGGCAGCTGGCGACCACTGAGGTCGAAGACTGCTTCCGTATCGTTGCCGGAGAATTGCACGCTCTGGATAGCGGTTGCAGCATTCTCCTGGACATTGGTCAGCGTGAAGTTCTGATTGCCACCAGTATAGCTGATGGTGCCGTCAGTCTTGATACAGTATTCTCCTACGTTGTTGATGGTAAGCGAACCGCCTGCCATGTAGAAGTTACCGGTATCCTCGTCTTCTGTTTCAGAACCTGCTGTGGGAGTCTCACCCTTCAGTTCCACACGGATACCCTCGTCTGCTACATCGCTGATGCTCACGGCACCGCTCGTCATCTTGAAATACTGCTGGCAGTGGATACCGTCGTTCTTGGCTCCTTTTATGTTGATGGAGCAGTTCTTGATCTCCACATATTCTTTGCTGTAGATGGCGTGGCTGATATTACCCGTGACGTTGAGCGTACCCTTTCCAACGAACTCTGTATGGCCCTTGGAGTGGAGGCAACCCTTGGAATCCGTATCTGAGGTGCCGTCGACAAGTGTGCTCTCTGTACCTGAAACCATACTGATCTTGATGCGCTTGCCATTCTTGATGTGGATGGCGGTGCTGTCAGGATTCGTAAGGGTCAAACCATCGAGCTGGATCGTGGTCTTGTACTCACCCGTGAGGTAGAACTCACCATCGTCGCTACTGCCGGAGAGTTTGTAGATGATTTCTCCGGGGTTATTGTCAGCGGTGGATGACTGCTCGATCTTTACATGTGAAGACGAGCCGCTGGTGCAGGTTACATAGCTGCTGGCCTCACTGGGAATCGTGATGGTAGCAGAGGTGCCATCATATTTGATGGTGACCGTAGGATTCGTATCGGCATTGGCTGCGATGCATGAGAGCATGGCAGCCAGTGAAAGAACCAGTTTCTTCATTAGTTGGTGCCCAGAGCGTTTTTAGCCTTCTCTGCAGCAGCATCAATGGCGTCGTTAGTCTTCTCCTTAGCGGCGTCCTTAATCTCGTTGGCCTTGTCCTTGGCGGCATCCTTGGCATCGTTGGCAGCGTCGGAAACGGCATCGGCAGCAGCCTCACCAGCATTTGAGATACCCTCTACGGCAGACTTAAAGCCGCTGACGATAGCATCGGCAGGTGCAGCAGTCAGCGCAGTGATGGCAGAGTTGACGGTCTCGTTGTCACCCACGAACTCCTTGATCTTGTCGGCATTCTCCTTCAGGAAGTCCTGAACCTTGGCGACATATTCCTTTGCCACTTCAGGATTGTTTGCGAGAAGCTCCTTGATCTTGTCCTGAACGGTGGCGAGCACCTCCTGGAACTTGTTGGCATCCTTAGCCTCGATCTGCTCTGTCAGGGCATCGATGGTTGCAGCAGCCTCGTCGTCGGCATTAACGGTTACTTCGGTACCGGCAGCCTCAGAAGAAGCCTGTGATTTGTTACCACATGATGTGAAACCGATGGCCATCATAGCCATCACAGCAAATAATACTTTTTTCATAATGCTTTCTATCTTTAATGAGTTATACAATGTTTCCTGCTTGATTTTCGGCAACAAAATTACGTTATTTTTGAATAACTCGGCTCAGCTGTTGGCGGTTTTAAACTTTTTTTAGTAATTTTGCACCAAGTTTTCAAGATAACAAGTATTTTATGACAGCATCATTGACATTTAAGCCGAAATTGTTTGAGATCATCAGGAACTATGACCGCCGTCAGTTCACAACCGATTTGCTGGCAGGTATTATAGTCGGTATCGTGGCCCTTCCATTGGCCATCGCCTTCGGTATCGCGTCGGGAGTGACGCCGGAAAAGGGTATTATCACCGCTATTGTAGCAGGACTGATTGTCTCGGTCTTTGGCGGATCGAAAGTACAGATTGGTGGTCCTACGGGCGCGTTCATTATTATTATATACGGCATTATCCAGCAGTATGGCTTCGAAGGTCTTACGATTGCCACACTGATGGCAGGTGTGTTTCTGATTATGTTCGGTGTACTCCATCTGGGTACGATCATCAAGTATATCCCGTATCCGATTGTGGTAGGCTTCACCAGCGGTATCGCGCTGACGATCTTCACTACACAAATTAAGGATCTCTTCGGACTGACGATGACGAGTGTACCCTCGGATTTCATTGAGAAGTGGATTGCATATATCGGCGCACTGCCGACGATCGACTGGTGGAGTGCTGCTGTGGGCATCGGCTCGGTGGCAGTTATCGCGCTCTGGCCAAAGGTGGCTCGTGTCAGTAATGTGTTGCGCAAGTTGCCTGGCTCGCTGATTGCCATCATTGTGATGACGATTGCCGCCTTGCTCCTGAAACAGTATATGGGCATCAGCTCTATTGAGACCATTGGCGACCGTTTCTCGATTTCCAACCAACTGCCTGGCGCTCAGGTGCCGGAGTTGTCGTGGGATGTGATCAAAGGGCTTGTCTCACCAGCCATCACCATTGCGATTCTTGGTGCCATCGAGTCGCTGCTTTCTGCAACCGTAGCCGATGGTGTGATAGGTGACCGTCATGACTCCAACACAGAACTTATAGCTCAGGGAATGGCCAACCTGGCATCGCCGATTTTCGGCGGTATACCGGCTACGGGTGCCATCGCCCGTACGATGACCAACATCAATAATGGCGGTCGTACCCCTATCGCGGGTATCGTGCATGCTGCCGTGCTGTTGCTGATATTCCTGTTCCTCATGCCTTTGGCACAGTATATCCCGATGGCATGTCTGGCAGGTGTGCTCGTCATCGTGAGTTATAACATGAGCGGCTGGCGAAGCTTCGTGAGTATTTTGAAGAACCCCAAGAGCGATGTCATCGTGCTCTGGGTAACCTTCCTGCTCACCGTGATCTTCGACCTTACCATCGCCATCGAGGTGGGACTGATCTGTGCTTGTCTGCTCTTCATGCGCCGTATGGCAGAGACTACCGATGTCAAGGTTATCAGCGATGAGATCAACCCAGAGGAGGAAGACAGCGACTTCCAGTTGGGTAACCTCGAGCATCTCTCGATTCCCGATGGTGTGGAGGTCTATGAGATCAACGGCCCCTATTTCTTTGGTGCAGGTAACCGCTTTGAGGAGATTATGGGAGCCCTGCGCCACCAGCGTCAGCTTCCGAAGGTGCGCATCATCCGAATGCGTAAGGTTCCTTTTGTTGACTCTACGGGTATCCACAACCTGACGAACCTCTGTCTGATGTCGCAAGGTGAAGGAATCCAGGTGGTG
>Ga0247608_10002369_pt1 | contig 23720 bp, 24 predicted proteins | sample 176DNAGHGlowgp2_FD_193490 | JGI IMG/M metagenome (GOLD analysis project Ga0247608, IMG submission 193490) | Sheep rumen microbial communities from Palmerston North, Manawatu-Wanganui, New Zealand - 1766 DNA GHGlow gp2 | ecosystem: Host-associated > Mammals > Digestive system > Stomach > Rumen ... | reverse complement strand
CAATCTCCAGCACATAACTGCGCAACACAGCACGGACCGATGCCAGTTCCTTCTTCAGACGGGTAATCTCTGCGGCATCCGTTGCCTTGGTATTCTTCAGCTCCTGCAGCAACTGCTCCGTCCGCTCTTGCTCACGTGTCAGCTGTGCGATGATAGAGTCGTTGTTGATACGGGTCTTCATCTCACTATACTGGTCGGCGAACTGCTGATACTCTCCCTCCATCTCCTGTTTGTCGAGAGCAGCAAGTTCCTCCATATCCCGATTAGTCTGTGCCTGTTGGTGCAGGCTGTATCCCAGATAAGCCACGCCAACAACCAACAACGCAATCACTGCAATAAATGCCGATAAGATTTTTCTGTCCATTATTTACTAAATATGGTGCAAAGATAAAAGTTTTCAAATAATTGACAAAGTAATTTTTGGAAATTCTGTTGGAAGTTTAAGAAATATTTCATATATTTGCAGAAAATATGATATTAGCCTATGAATAAACAAAGATTCTGGTACAGGGTCTTCGACCTATACTATGATGGTTTCCGCAATATGCGGCTGGGAAAAACGCTGTGGACCATTATCCTGATCAAGCTGTTTATCATGTTTGTCATCCTGAAGATTTTCTTCTTCCCCAATTTCCTCAAGACCCACGCCGACAAAGGCGGTGAGTCCGACTATGTCGCCACCGAATTCATCGAACGGGCACAATAATCTCTCATCTCATCTCTAAACTCTAAACTCTAAACTCTAAACTTAAACATTACAATATGAACGACCTATTATTAAACATCGACGCAGGGTCCATCAACTGGGCAAGAGCACAGTTCGCACTGACAGCCATCTACCACTGGCTGTTCGTCCCCCTGACACTTGGACTGGCTGTCATCATGGGCATCGCAGAGACCTGCTATTATCGCACGAAGGACACCTTCTGGCGTGACACAGCAAAGTTCTGGCAGAAACTTTTCGGTATCAACTTTGCCATGGGAGTGGCTACGGGCATCATCCTTGAGTTCGAGTTCGGCACCAACTGGAGCAACTACTCATGGTTCGTTGGTGACATCTTCGGAGCCCCCCTTGCCATCGAAGGCATCGTCGCCTTCTTCATGGAGTCCACCTTTGTCGCCGTCATGTATTTCGGATGGAACAAGGTGTCGAAAGGGTTCCATCTCGCTTCCACATGGCTGACGGGTTTAGGAGCCACCATCTCAGCATGGTGGATTCTCGTTGCCAATGCATGGATGCAGCATCCTGTAGGGTGTGCGTTCAATCCCGACACGATGCGCAACGAGATGGTTGACTTCCTCGCCGTCGCCCTTTCTCCCTTTGCTGTCGGCAAGTTCTTCCACACCGTCATCTCGGCATGGATTATCGGTGCTGTCTTCGTGGTGGCGGTCTCCTCATGGTATCTTTGGAAGAAACGGGAACTCAAGCTGGCGAAGGAGAGTATCAAGATTGCGGCTGTCGTAGGACTCATCGCCTCACTGGGTGCCGCCTTTACAGGACATATCAGCGGTCAGCAGGTAGCCCAGTACCAACCGATGAAGATGGCAGCTATAGAAGGACTCCATGATGGTGGTACGGCACAAGGTCTGGCTCTCGTACCAGGTGTGGAGGTCCCCTACGCCCTCTCAATCATGGCGACCAACGACCCGCAGGGCTATGTCCCGGGCATCAACGACATCCTGAACGGCTATACGACCCCAGAGGGTAAGACAGAGCCCTCTGTCGAAGAGAAGATTCAACGAGGCAAGGAGGCGATCACCGCCCTCGCTGCCTATCGCAAGGCGAAGAAGGAGGGTGCCAGTGAGACAACGCTAAAAACCTATCTCACCACGCTGAACGCGAATATGCAGTATATGGGTTACGGCTATGTGAAAGATCAGAAGGACGTAGTACCCCCTGTTGCCGTTAATTTCTGGGCTTTCCGTGTCATGGTGGGAGCAGGATGTCTGTTCATCCTCTATTTCCTCATCATGACCCTTATCTCCTTCCGCATCCCCTACCTCACCATCATCACCCGCCGTCTGCTTGCTACCTTCGGCATCATCCCCGAGACAGAAGCTGACAGCCAGGACATCGCAGGACTTCCCGCCTGGCATTATTGGTTTGCCATCCTGCTCGTCCCACTGGCATATATCGCATCAGAGAGCGGATGGCTGGTAGCAGAGTTCGGTCGTCAGCCGTGGACCATCCAGGACATGCTGCCCACCTGGGTAGCTGTCAGTGACATCAACGGTAATGCCGTTGCCCTCACCTTCTTTATCTTCCTGTTCCTCTTCACCCTGATGCTTGCCGTAGAGATTAACATCCTGCTGAAGCAGATCAAGAAAGGACCGGAATATTCTTAACCTCGAATCTTGAATCCCGAAATATCGAAAGAAATATGAGTTACAGCTTTTTACAGCATTACTGGTGCTTCGTTGTAGCACTGTTGGGAGCACTGTTAGTTTTCCTGCTTTTCGTACAAGGTGCCAACTCGGTGGCAAGGAGTTTAGGATATACTGAGGAAGGGCGTCGCCTCGTCTATAACTCCACGGGACGTAAGTGGGAGTTCACGTTTACCACTCTCGTCACCTTCGGAGGAGCCTTCTTCGCCTCCTTCCCACTGTTCTATTCCACCTCGTTTGGTGGAGCCTACTGGTTATGGATGCTCATCCTCTTCACCTTCGTGTTGCAGGCTGTGAGTTATGAGTTCCAGAACAAGATAGGCAACTTCCTCGGTCCCAAGACGTTCCAGTTCTTCCTTACCCTCAACGGCATCCTTGGTCCGTTACTCTTAGGCGGTGCCGTGGCAACCTTCTTCGAGGGCAGCAACTTCATCGTTGAGAAGAACAACCTGATTGATGCCACGTCCATCACACCGATTATCTCCCGCTGGGCAAACGCCTCGCACGGGCTGGATGCCCTGCTCAACCCCTGGGTGCTGGTCTTCGGCTTTGCCGTGGTATTCCTTGCCCGTGTCCTGGGCATCCTGTATGTGATGAATAATGTGGACGACGAGGATATCCGCAGCCGGGGCAGTGTCCGTCTCGTGGGTGCCGCCATCCCGTTTGTCATCCTCTTCGTCGCCTATCTCGTCCATCTGCTGCTGAAGGATGGCTATGCATGGGATGCCGCAACGGGTGTGATCTATATGGAGCCGTATAAGTATCTCCATAACTTCATCGACATGTGGTATCTGCTGATCATCTTATTAATAGGTGTCGCACTGGTACTCTTCGGCATCGGAAAGACTATCGTGTCGAAGACGTATATCGGAGGTATCTGGTATGCAGGTATCGGCACGGTACTGACCGTTCTCGCCCTGCTGCTCTGCTCGGCATGGAACCAGACAGCCTATTATCCCTCCACCGCCGACCTGCAGTCGTCGCTGACCCTCGCCAACTCGTGCTCCAGTGAGTTCACGCTCCGCACGATGTTCTACGTCTCGCTGCTCGTCCCCTTCGTATTGGCATATATCGTCTATGCCTGGCGTGCCATTGACAAGAAAAAACTGAGCAAAGAGGAAATAAAAACGGAACACGGGTATTGAAAATCGATGAATTTATTTTGTAATTCTCCCGATTTGCACTACCTTTGCACACTGTATGATAGTTTGTATTGCAGAGAAACCCAGTGTGGCAAAGGATATTGCCCGTATCATCGGAGCGACGGCATCGCACGATGGCTATATGGAAGGTAACGGCTACCAGGTGACATGGACGTTCGGTCACCTGTGTACGTTGAAGGAACCGCATGACTACACCCCGATGTGGAAGTCATGGAACCTGACTTCTTTGCCGATGATACCGGAACGTTTCGGCATCAAGCTCATCGACCAGCCGAGCATCAAGAAGCAGTTTGCCATCATCGAGGGGCTCATGCAGAAGGCCGACCGCATCGTCAACTGCGGTGATGCCGGACAGGAGGGAGAACTCATCCAGCGCTGGGTGATGCAGAAGGCGGGGGCGAAATGTCCTGTCAGCCGTCTGTGGATATCGTCGATGACTGACGAGGCTATCAGCGAGGGTTTCACGCAACTCAAGGACCAGGCTGACTACCAGCCGTTGTATATGGCGGGACTGTCGCGTGCCATCGGTGACTGGCTGCTGGGTATGAACGCCACACGTCTGTATACCCTCAAATACGGACAGAACCGGCAGGTGCTCTCCATCGGACGTGTGCAGACACCGACACTCGCTTTGATTGTCAACCGGCAGAAGGAGATAGAGAACTTCAAACCCGAACCGTACTGGGTGCTTGCCACCATCTATCGTGACACGATATTCACAGCTACCAAGGGTAAGTTCACGTCGAAGGAGGAGGGTGAGCAGGCTTTCGCCACTATCGAGGGAAAACCGTTTACCGTGACAAAGGTGGAGAAGAAGGAGGGCAAGGAACAGCCCCCTCAGCTTTATGACCTCACCTCGCTGCAGGTGGACTGCAACCGTAAGTTCGGTTTCTCTGCGGAGATGACCCTCAACCTTATCCAGGCACTCTATGAACGGAAATACACCACCTATCCCCGTGTGGACACGCAATATCTCTCGGATGACATCTATCCGAAGTGTCCGCAGACGCTGAACGGTCTCTACCAGACGAAATTTGCCGGGCAGGCGGTCTATGCGGAGTTCATCAAACCCATTGCCGGCAAGGCACTGAAGAAGACGAAGAGGGTCTTCGACACGTCGAAGGTCACCGACCACCATGCCATCATCCCCACGGGTGTCATCCCCCAGAACCTCAGCGATGCCGAGCGGAAGGTCTTCGACCTGGTGGCTCGCCGCTTCATCGGTGTCTTCCTGCCCGACTGTAAGTTCTCCACCACCACCGTCCTTGGTGAGGTGAACGAGATAGAGTTCAAGGTGACAGGTAAAGAGATCCTCGAACCCGGCTGGCGTATCGTCAGAGAAAAAGCCTCCGATAACTCCGAAAAATCAGAGTACTCCGACAACTCCGACAACTCCGAGAAAGAAGAGAAAACCCTCCCCACCTTCGTCAAGGGCGAGAGTGGTGACCACCAGCCCACGCTGACAGAGAAATGGACCACGCCCCCACCTTATTATAATGAGGCATCCCTGCTCCGTGCCATGGAGACAGCAGGTAAGTTTGTCGAGGACGAGACGTTACGTGCGGCAATGAAGGAGAACGGCATCGGTCGTCCTTCGAGCCGCGCCTCTATCATCGAAACCCTCTTCAAGCGGCATTATATCAAGCGTGACGGCAAACGGCTGATAGCCACCCCGACGGGTATCGAACTCATCGACCTCATCCACGAGGAACTCCTCAAGAGTTGCGAGCTCACTGGTATCTGGGAGAAGAAGTTGCGTGACATCGAGCATCAGCAGTACGATGCCCACCAGTTTATCGAGGAACTCAAGACGCAGGTCACCGACATCGTCAACGAGGTGATGCACGACAGTTCCAACCGTCGTGTCACCGTCCTCTCCGATGCTGACCTGAAGAAAGTCAAGTCACGCAAGACTCCCAAGGCAAAAGCCACCGACAGCATGATAGGAAAGCCATGTCCCCTCTGTGGCAAAGGTCATGTCATCAAGGGCAAGACCGCCTACGGCTGTTCCGAATGGAAGAGCGGTTGCACCTGGCGTCTCCCGTTTAAATCTTAGATGATTGCAATATAGCAGCAAACTCCATTAATTTAATGACATGTATTCTTGGGAAATCTATTTCTTTTAGAGGATTGTAGTGTTTGTCATCTGTTACAATGTAAGTGGCATTTGCTGCAATAGCACAATCTACAAACTTATTGTCATCATGATCTGTTTGAATGAGCTCAAAATGGTAGTAGGGAGTAACGAACTCTACAAATTCATTGTTTATCAGATATTGTATAACACTCTCTGCAATTTCGGGCGTGGTCTTTTGCGCAATGATTTCTTGGTATTCAGAGAGAATATCATTTGACACACAAAGAATATATTCACCATAGAATAAACCTTCCCAGACGTGGTAGGTCTTACTGGTTTTTGACAGAGAAGCAATGAGACAATTGGTGTCAAGTACAACTCTTCGCATGTTATCAATAAGAGTATGGTGTATGGAGGTGTTCTTTCATGATTTCCTCACACTTCTCTTGACTCCACTCCCCTGATTCAACAAGTTCATCCATTCCTTCTTCTACCCTATGGAAGAAGTAGTTGCTAAGGGCTCTTTTGATTTCCTGCATTTGCTTGTCAGTCTTGACATATGAAAACATCCTAAGTAGTTGTAACTGCATAGGATTAAATACTGTTGCTTGCTCTTTTGCGCCCATATTCATTCTTCTTATGGATATTATTAACTTCGTTGCAAAGATAGTACAAATTTAATATATCACCAAATTTATAATGATATTTTTCACGCTTTAAGAGTTTCTTTTAGCGAAATCGTTTACGGAGATATTTGTTGAAAAATCAAGGATTTATTTGGTGTTTTAACTTTTTCTTCTTATCTTTGCACTCACAGTCCCTGTAACAGGACTGTAATATCTCTGAAAAATAATTAACACGACAGAGAGAGAGGAAGATGGAGTCTGTGAGGAGCCCTAACCTATAAACGAAGAAATCATTTATTAAAATATTAATTCTAAAAACAAAACAAAGTATGAAAAAACTATTTACTTTATTAACGCTTGCGCTGATTTCTATTGGGTCGGCGTGGGGACAAGACGATCCAACTCCAACTTACAAGAGTACATGGACGGATAACACTGCTATTTGGTTGACAAAGGCAGATGTGGATGGATTTGCTGATACTGAAGCCACTGAATTCTGGATGGTTAAAGGTGGTGCTATTGGCACAAAAGAATTATCAAAAGATATTAAATACATTGATCCTGCTACAAACGAAGTCTCAGAAACTGCTCAATTCTCAAGTAAACCAACTTTTTATGTAGAAAAGCAATATAATGCAACATTAAGTAGTGACAAATCATTATATATCTATGTTACTGGAGTTGCAAAGATGTATTTCTATACATGGTGTAATTCGAATCCTGATGGTCGTTACTTTGAAATATTTGTAAATGACTCTAAAAAAGGAGAAATTTCTTATGCTTCAGGTGTTGGAAAGGCTCAATTCACATCTGTTGTATTAGATAAAACTGCAAATAATATAATAAGAGTTAGTGCATCTAATGAAGTAATGTTAGTTGCAATCAAGCCTATATTGAATGTAACTGCAGAGTCTTTCCAGGGTGTAAAGATTGGTGACGAGACATTAGATCCTTCAACAGGTTTTGTAGTTGATGATGTCAATAGAATTGTTACATTGACTTCTTCTTATAAGATGGCTTCTGCCCCAACGAATCTTAAGTTGATTAAGCGCATGACTTTCTCTGATTCATCCACATCTGATGAGGATGTTGATGTGACCTTCAACACAACTGCCGAAGGTGGTTACTTTACTTCTGCTTCAACTGTTGCAATTGGCTCAAACAACTATACAGTGAAAATACCACAGGATGTAACTCCTACTTTGACTCTTGATGAAACAAGTGGTGATATCACCTTGAAGTCTTATGAAGCAATTGCTCCTATTACAGTAAAATTGTCTGGTGGTAATCTGACAGATGGAACATACGATGCTCCAACGGCTACAGGTATTACAGTTATTCCAACAACATTTACAGTTTCTGGTGGTACATTGACAGATGAAGTGTTTACAATCACCCCCTCTGCTTCTGCAGCAGCAAGCACAGTACTTACTTTTACAGTAGGAACAGCAACAGCTGATTATACTCTAAACTTCTCGCAGCCAGCACAAGGAACTGCAACAGAAGTAACTGAAGTTTCTTCTGCTACCACATGGGATTGGACTAAGGCTGGTAATGGTGTTACAGAAGTTAAACTGACAGATACAACTAACCCAACAAGAACAACAGAGTTCATCCTTTCAAATCTTCCAGAGATTAATAATGATGCCAATTTCAATTCAGGTGCTTTGAAGGTGAAAGGTGAGTATATGCTTCGTGGAAATGAATATTTCCAGGGTGGCTATATTACATTAAAGACCACTGTTCCTGGCACTATTGCTGTTACTTTTACTAATACTGGTAGTAGTAACGACGATCGTTGCTTGACTGTAGATGGAACAGCATATACGGATGTAAAGGCAGGAAAGCAAAGTGGAAATGATCAAGTCACAAAATCGGTTGCAATCGCAGCAGGCGAACATACACTGAGTGGTATGATAGTAGAAACTAATTCAGCACAATACCTTCGTTTCTATAAGATTGTCTTCACTCCTCTCGCTGACTTAGTAACAATGAACGAATACGAATGGGCAACCTATGTAAGTGATAAAGCACTTGATTTCACAGGTTCTAACGTAAAGGCATATATCGTAACGGGGCATAGTGGTAGTGCTATCACAAAGAGTGATGCTTTGACAACCGTTCCTGCTAACACTCCACTGTTACTGAATGCTCCTGAAGGAAATTACGCAATTCCTCATGTAGCAAGTAGTTCAACGGATGTCTCCGCGAATTTACTGGTCGCTGGTGATGGAAGTGAAATAAACCCATCAGCAACCCAGACTGCTTACGTTCTTTCTGCTGAAGGTGGTGCTGCCAAATTCATGAAGGTAGGTAATAGCATAAAGCCTACTGTTCCAACAGGTAAAGCATATCTCTTATTCAAGGAGGTAATTGGCGGCGCTCGTGAGTTCTTGGATATCGACATCGATGGTGTCTCTACAGGCATTAAGAACATGAAGGTTGGTTCTGAGGATAATGTATACTATGACCTGCAGGGTCGTCGTGTGCTCTATCCTACTAAGGGACTCTACATCGTGAACGGCAAGAAAGTCGTGATTAAGTGAGAATAGAATCGAACTTCGCTCGAATTCTATCGAACGTGAACGAGTTCGAGCGAAGCTCAAAGTTATTATGAAATAAATTAAGAAAACAAGCTATGAAGAAAAAATATATAATTCCTGAGATGGAAACAGTTGAGATTAAGTCTCAGCAGATTTTGGCAGGGTCGCCAACACTAACAAGTTCAGAATGGGATACGGCCAACCCCATCCTTGGTCGTGAATTCGATGACGAAGAATAGAATTAACTCAACTTTCGCAAGTTGTAGGAGTAAAGGAGTTAAAGGAGTTAAGAAGTTAGGACAATACTTCGTGGCACCCGAGACTTCGGTGGAAAGTAGCGATTACGGGACTAACGTCTTAACTCCTTTTTACTCCTTAACTCCATTAACTCCTAAGAAGTTGAGCAAATGCGAAACTTAAACAAAATAACCAAATACAAGAACAATGAAAAAACTATTTACTTTATTGACACTTGCGCTCGTCTCGATAGGGTCGGCGTGGGGAGAAGATGCAGTGTCTGCGACACAGACATTCACTAATGAAAGAGCTACTTGTACGTGGACGAATATAAACGTGTCTGTAGCGAAGGAAAATACCGCAGGCGGTGATGGTTTGTATTTCACAGCTCCTTCAGACAAAGCCCTTTCTGCTACGGGTACTATTCAGTTTGGACAGTGCGCATGGATAGGCTATGTGGAGGTGCCAAGCGCAACGTCAGCAGGAGAAATCACAATAATTTCGAGTACTAATGCTGATAGTCGTAAACTCTATCTGGAGTCTGGTTCTTTTCTCGTATGTGCCAAGACGGGCTCAACTGTTGAATTCACTGCCGACGACGTGGTGTCTTTCGAAGGCGGTTACTATATCAAGTTGTCGAATACCGACAAGAGCGACTATAAGGCAAAGTCAATCGCTGTTACCCTTAGTGGTGGCGAGAAATACCCTGAGTCAGTAGCAGTAGACCCTGTTTTCTCTTTGAACAAGTCCTCCATTACCACAGCTCAGACTGCCCAGATTTGTGTTGGTTCAAGGAATGACCTTGACGGTATCGCTTTTGACGGTGCTGTTACATATGGAACTCCCGGTATTGTGGAAGTTGATGAGAATGGTGTGGTGACTCCCAAAGCCGTAGGTACGACCACCATCAACTTCAATACCAGTGCTGTTGCCACCAAATATAATGCTTCTACAAGTAACACCCTGACCATCACTGTCACCGAGGCTATTTTGGTATTTGATGCCGCTGGCTTGACAAATGCTGACATTTTCCTTACTCAGGCAAACGTAGACTCTTATGATTATCTGACAAGCAATAATGAGACATGGCAAGATAAGGGTTGGAGTGCTCCCTATAACGGAAAATTCTTAGATTGGAAGACTAATAGGAAAATCACTTTGAAAGTTAAGAATGTCACTGCCTTTGAACTGTTTGTCAATGGCACAGCTGACAGAACTTATACCATCAAGGTAGATGATGCTGCTGCAGTTACGTATACACAGGGTGGGGAGACTTTCAATTCCTCAGGCATTATTGCTACTGGTACAACTGACGAGGTGACCCTTGAGTTCGAGGGTGGAAGCCAAACACTTTATCCTGTATATGTACGTCTCAACCCCGCCGTTGATGCCGAGATCACTTCCGCAGGTTATGCAACCTTCAGTTCCGACAAGGCTGTTGACTTCTCTGGTGCGAGTGGCGTGACCGTTTATGCTGCCAAGGTGAATGGTACCAAGACAGCTGTTGACCTCATAGAGGTGAAGAGCAAGCAGGTGCCTGCCAATACTGCTGTTGTACTGAAAGGTGCCGCAGGTAAATATACCGCAAGTGCTATAGCAAGTGCTGCTACAATCTCTGATAACCAGTTGACGATTGCCAAAACAACCATGAATGGTGCCGCTGGTAACATCTTCGTGTTGAACGAGAAGGACGGTGTAGTTGGTTTCTACAAACTCTCTGCTGAAGGTTCTCTGCCCGCAGGCAAGGGCTATCTGGAAGTAGACGGTGTGGGCGAAGGTCGCAGCATGTTTGAGATTGACATTGACGGTATCTCTACTGGTATCAACATGGTTAATGGTGAAGGGTTAAAGGTTAATGGTTCTGAGACCTACTATGACCTGCAGGGTCGCCGTGTGCTCAATCCAACGAAGGGACTCTATATCGTGAATGGTAAGAAGGTGATTATGAAGTAAGACCCCTCCTGACCTCCCCTGTTTAGGGGAGGGAAAAGGATTTTTATAACAAATAAAAAGGAAACAAGCTATGAAAAAAAGATATATCAATCCTGAGATGGAAGTCGTTAAATTGGAGACTCAGCAGATTATCGCCGCAAGTGTTGGATTGAGTACAGATGAGGTTAGTGGAGGACTTAGTCGTGAGTTAGACTTAGACATGGACCTTGAAGATCAGAATGCACTCATCAACCAGCTCTTGGGTATGTAAGGTCTCTCTAATTTACACTATCTAAAATGATAGTTGTCGGGAGGGGGCGTGCCAAATGACACGCCCCCTTTTTGTGTCGTGAACAGAAACTCCTCATCACGCTTTCAATTTTTATTGTAGAAATCTTACAGTCTTACACTTACAGTTTTTTGATTTTGAAGAAAAAAGCATGCCATTACACTATACTATATATATAATATATATATTATATATATAGTATATAAATATACACGTTTTATGCCTGAATGATGATATTCTCCTTTTCACTAAACTGTAAGTGTAAGACTGTAAGATTTTTCTGTGTGGGGGCTGTTGGCGACTCTTTGGCACCCTGGAAAGTAAAAGATAGGGGTTTACCCTGCTTCCAATAAGGGTTTGGGGGGTAAAAGCCTTATCTTTTCGGGGGTATAAAGATGAGCGGAAGGAACGTAAAGGATTATCGGAATGAAGCAAAAGAGATATCGGAAGAAGGGACGGGAGGCATTAGAATAAGGAAGGGTGCATTTTTGTTTGGGCGTTCTGAAAATAAATCGGAGGGGCGATGCGTTATATGTAAGGTATGCGCAAGATTTGGTATATGATGCTGGTGAGCCTCATCCTCACAGGATGCAGTGCGGAGCATGCGATGAAGAAAGGTGATAAGTATTATGCCCTCGGCGAGTATTTCGACGCAGCGACACAATACAGGAGGGCGTATGCCCAGACCCCTGTCAAGGAACGCAAGCTGCGTGGACAGCGTGCCCTGAAGCTGGCAGACTGCTACCGGCGCATCAACTACACACAGCGTGCCATTGCCGCCTACCGCAACGCACTACGCTATGGACAGCAGGACTCGATGACGAGTCTCTACCTGGGACAGCAGTTGCTGAAGAATGCCAACTACAAGGAAGCGGGAAAGGTGTTTGACGACATGCTCGTCGACTCCGTAGCCGCACAGAGTCCTGCCTTTGCCAAGATTCTCGCACAGAACGGCAAGCGGTCGGCACAGGGGGCTCCCGTCTGGAAACAGGAGGGGTCACGTTACACGGTGAAACGCGAGAACATCTTCAACTCACGCCGTGCGGAATACTCCCCCGTGCTGGGTGGTGACGCTTACGACCGCCTGTACTTCACCTCGACCCGTAATGAAGCGACAGGTGACGAGCTGAGCGGTATCACTGGTACGAAGAACGCAGACATCTTCATGTCACAGAAAGACGAGCAGGGCAAATGGCAGCGTCCGCAAGTGATCGACTCGGAGCTGAACAGTAACGACGACGAGGGAGCCTGCTGTCTGACACCCGACGGACATACGATGTACCTGACGGTCTGCAAGACCGACAATAACTACCCACGCTATGCGAAGATAGCCTCGTCCAGACGCTCGGATGCCGCATGGACAAAGGCACAGGAGGTGGAGCTGACACGTGACACGCTGTCACTCTTCGCCCACCCTGCCGTCAGTCCCGACGGCAAATGGCTCTATTTCGTGAGTGACATGCCCGGTGGAGAGGGTGGCAAGGACATCTGGCGTGTGCGGCTCTCAGAGACCAGCATGGGTGGCGTGGAGAACTTAGGCGCTCCTGTCAACACTCCCGGTGACGAGCTGTTCCCCACCTTCCGTCCCAACGGCGACCTCTATTTCTCGAGCAACGGTCATGAGGGCATGGGTGGTCTCGACATCTTCATCGCCAAGCCGAATGCCTTCGGATGGCAGCTGGAGCATCCGGGATTTCCTTTGAACTCACAAGGTGACGACTTCGGCATGACCTTCGAGGGGATGCTGAACAAGGGCTTCTTCTCCTCTAACCGTGGCGATGCCCATGGATGGGACCATATCTACTCGTTCGAGAACCCGGAGATCATCCAGACCGTGAAGGGATGGGTGTATGAGCAGGAGGGCTATGAGCTGCCACAGGCTATTGTATACCTCGTGGGCAACGACGGCACCAACCTGAAACTGAGTGTCAAGGGTGACGGCTCGTTCACACAACAGATCAAACCGAATGTCGACTATGTGCTGCTGGGTACCTGTGTGGGGTATCTGAACCATAAGGAGGAACTGCGGGTAGAGCCTGCCGAGGACTCCGAGGAATACGTGCTGCAGTTCCCATTGGCAAGTATCACGGCACCGGTGCTGATAGACAATATCTTCTACGACTTCGACAAGGCGACGCTGCGTCCGGAGTCCACCGAGGCACTCGACAAGCTGGTGGTGCTGCTCAACGAGAACCCGCACGTCACCATCGAGCTTGCCGCCCACTGTGACTATAAAGGCAGTGAGGAGTATAACGTACGGCTCTCCCAGCGCCGTGCGGAGTCAGTCATCCGCTACCTGATACAGAAAGGTATCGCCAAGGAACGGCTGCAAGCCAAGGGCTACGGCAAGGGCAGTCCGAAGAAGATCCGTAAGAAGCTGACCGAGAAATATACGTTCCTGAAAGAAAACGACGTTCTGACAGAGGATTATGTCAGAACGTTCACACCCGAGGAACAGGAGATATGCAACCAGCTGAACCGCCGTACCGAGTTCAGGGTGACCAGCACCACCTACGGTATGTTCGACAAGGAGGGTCGCCTCATCGAATCAACCGTGCGTAACTGAACACCTCGTAAGCACCAATCATCAACAGACTGAAGAGGGCAAAGACCACCATCAGCGGACTGACCTGTGGGGGCTCGGCAAACGTGGTGCGTACCAGCACCTCCAACTGCATGAACAGCAGTTCCCAGCCATGGAACAGGGTGAAGAGGACTGCGGCTATCAGGATGCAGCATGCCGTCCAGATGCGGGTGAACAACTTCATATTACGCACCGGCAACCGGCTCATCACCCGTTCCGTGAACCCGTTGTCAGCGATCGTCTGTTGTGCTGCCTCACTGAAGAACTGTTGCAGCAACTGCTCATTCTGTTTATCCATATCCATTCTGTTTCAGATAGTTTGCCAGTTTTTCCTTTCCTCTGGAGAGGTGCGACTTCACCGTCCCCTCCTTGATACCCGTAATCCTCGCAATACCTGCGATGTCATAACCATCGATGAGCTGCAAGGTGATACATGTCCGCTCCTCCTCTTTCAACAAGGCGAGGGCATGATAGATGTCCAAATTGAATGAGGAATGAGAAATGAGAGATGAGGAATGTGTGTCGGCAATGCCATTTCTCATTTCTTCATTTATATTCCTCATTCCTAATTTCTCATTCTTCATTTTCCGACAGTGGTCGTAAAACACATTATAGGCGATGCGCATGAGCCATGTCTGAAAAGAGGAGAGCCCACGGAACGTCCCGATACTCGTATAAGCCTTGAGGAAGGTGTCCTGTGCCAGGTCATCACTCAAAGTCTCATCTCCCAGCGTCTGATGCAAGAAGAAACGGCGCACGGGTGACTGGTAACGGCGCACGAGCTCGTCGAAAGCCCGCCGGTTGCCTAATACCGCCACCTGTGCGACAAGGGAGATGTCAGTGAGGGAAGCCATCAGATCACTTTACTCTTCTCAGGCATCACGATCCACGCCACGATATAGAACAGCACTCCCGAGAAGCAGGTTGCCAGGGTCAGGAAGGCATATCCCAAGCGGACGGCAACTGGGTCGAAGTCCAGATACTCTGCGATGCCGGAGCATACGCCACCTATCACACGGTCGTCTGAGCGATACAGTCTTTTAGTCATAATCTTGTGAATTTAAAGAATTGTTATTGTTGTTATTGAGTTCTTTCTCTCTCTGCGTATTCTTCGACGCTGTCTTGGCAGCGATGACCTTACCCAAGCCGATGAAGAAGACCAGGGCACCTATGCCGAAACCAACCTCTTCTGCGACCAATCCGAGGAAGATGGCAAGACCGACACCTACGAAGCACTGTCGCAGTCCCTTCTGATACTCGTCAGTGATTTCGCCCTCAGGCTGCTGCAACACTTGGTCAGGAATGGGCTGTCCTTTCTCCATTGCCATCTGTGCCATCTGCACCTTCTGCTTGCGGTTCCTGCCGACCAGCCAGATGAGCAGGATGATGAAGATGATGGGTGAGAGCAGCAGCAGGAACACAAAAATGATAACGATGATGGCAATGGTCCATGCCGCCCAGGTATGTTTCTCTACCGTGGAGTCCATCCAACTTAACAGTTTCTCCACATCCTCGTCGTTATCACTGTCCCACTCATAATGGAACGTGCGGGAGTTGCTGCCAGCCACGGTATCGACAGTCGTGGTATCCGAGAAGGCATCCACTGCTGAGCTGTTATGGGTGGTATCCACCAGTTCAGTGCCCTGCGGGGTGTGACGATGCTTCTGTGCCAAAGTGGGAACACTCACTGAGAGTGCCATCAACAGCGTCAAAACGATTAATCCTTGTTTCATGTTCATTTGTCTTTTAATGTTTTTGTTTACCCGTTAGACGATACTTAATTACATTTAGTTGCAAAAGTACGAAAAAAAGTTTGTATCTTTGCAACCAAATGGCAGAATTACCACTTGCTTTCAAGGAATATACCCGTCAGCTGATGGGTGACGGGCGCTTCGAGCGATACTTGCATTCGTTCGAGGAGGAGACCCCTGTGAGCATACGGCTGAACCCGAGGAAACCTGCGGGAAAGCCCATAGACGCAGAGGAAGTGCCTTGGTGCCGAGACGCCTATTACCTGAAGAGTCGTCCTAACTTCACGTTCGACCCTCTCTTCCATGCCGGCTGCTATTATGTGCAGGAGGCTGCCTCGATGTTCCTGGACGAGATACTAAGGCAACAACTCTCAACTCTCAACTCTCAACTCTCAACTCTTGACGCATGCGCCGCACCTGGTGGTAAATCGACATTACTTCGCTCGGCATTACCCGAGGATTGCGTCTTATACAGCAACGAGCCCGTCCGCAACCGTGCGAGCATCCTCTTGGAGAACATCCAGAAATGGGGCTACCCGAACTGCTATGTCACCAATGCGTATCCGAAGGACTACCGCAAGGCGAAGATGAGATTTGACGTGATACTCTGTGACGTGCCGTGCTCGGGGGAGGGGATGTTCCGCAAAGACGAGGCGACCATCCGCGAGTGGAGTCCGCAGAACGTGGAGAAATGCTGGCGACTGCAGCGTGACATCGTTGCGGATGCCTGGGAGTGTCTGAACGACGGCGGACTGTTCATATACAGTACCTGTACTTTTAACACCAAGGAGAATGAGGAGAATATCCGCTGGATACTCGACAACTACGAGGCGGAGGTGCTGGAGATAGAGACCAGACCTGAATGGAACATCACGGGGTCGCTGCTGGAAGGGTTCACAGAACCCGTCTATCGCTTCATCCCAGGCATCACGAGGAGCGAGGGACTCTTTATCTGCGCATTAAGAAAAGGAAAGAAGCAAATTGTTCCCTCAGAGGAAGCCCACCATTCCCACCGAGGGAAAAACCCTTTCCCACCGAGGGAACTCACCGTTCCCACTGGGGGAACTACCACGGAGGCGGCACCTGTCGCACAGATAGCCCTATCCTACCCTCAGGCAATGGCATATCTAAGGCATGAGGCACTGGTATTACCAGCCGACACACCGCGCGGCATCGTGGAGGTATGCTTCCTCGGTCACCCTCTCGGACTTGCCAAGAATATCGGCAACCGTGCCAATAACCTCTACCCGAAGGAGTGGAAAATCAAGACGACACATATACCCACTGAGTATGAACCTATTTTAAAAGAGCTATGAAACAATATTTAGACATACTGAACCGCATCCTGACGGAGGGCACCCAGAAGGGTGACCGCACAGGTACTGGTACCATCAGCATCTTCGGAACACAGTCACGCTATAACTTAGAAGACGGTTTTCCGCTGCTGACGACCAAGAAGCTGCATTTGAAATCTATCATCTACGAACTGCTTTGGTTCCTGCGTGGTGACACGAACATCAAGTATCTCAAGGACCATAAGGTGAGTATCTGGGACGAGTGGGCTGACGAGAACGGCGACCTGGGTCCTGTCTATGGACATCAGTGGCGCTCATGGCCTGACTATGACGGTGGCACCATCGACCAGATCAAATATGTGGTCGACCAGTTGAAGACGAATCCGGACTCCCGCCGTATGATCGTGTCGGCATGGAATGTCGCCGAGGTCAATAAGATGGCACTGCCCCCCTGTCATACCATCTTCCAGTTCTATGTTGCCGACGGACGTTTATCGCTCCAACTCTACCAGCGGTCGGCAGACACCTTCTTAGGTGTTCCCTTCAACATCGCATCGTATGCCCTGCTGTTGCAGATGATGGCACAGGTGACGGGACTGAAGGCAGGTGACTTCATCCATACCACCGGTGACACGCATCTCTACCTGAACCATATCGAGCAGGCGAAACTGCAGCTCACCCGTGAGCCTCGTCCCCTGCCTACGATGAAGATCAATCCTGATGTCAAGGATATCTTTGATTTCCAGTTCGAGGACTTTGAGTTGGAGGGCTATGACCCATGGCCACATATTAAAGCGGAGGTGAGTGTTTAGTTCATAGTTATTAGTTCATAGTTCATAGTTATTAGTTCATAGTTATGATTACTATTATTGCGGCGGTGGCAAGAAATCGTGCCATCGGTTTTGAGAACAAACTGTTGTATTGGTTGCCCAACGACTTGAAGCGTTTCAAGGCGTTGACGACGGGACACACCATCATCATGGGTCGTAACACCTTTGAGAGTCTGCCCAAGGGAGCGCTGCCTAACCGCAGGAATGTGGTGCTGAGCCGTACCACCAAGGAACTGCCTGGCTGTGAGGTGTTCCCGACACTGGAGGAGGCACTCCAGAGTTGCCGGTCTGACGAGGATATATATATAATAGGTGGGGCACGAGTCTACGAGCAGGCTATCCGCTTTGCCGACCGTCTCTGTCTGACGGAGATTGACGACACGCCCAAGGATGCCGATGCTTTCTTTCCTGACTATAGCGACTGGAAGGTGGAGACGAAGGAGACACACCCGAAGGACGAGAAGCACGCCTTCGAATATGCCTTTGTGGACTATGTCCGCTAAAGGTTATTTCTTGCTTTCCTGATTCGTTGCGGAATAGTTGATACGCAAGGCACCTGCCTGTCGTAACGCCTGTTTCACGTCATTGATGACACCCATGTCCGTATCACGGTCGGCATGCACGCTGACCGTCATACGCATACGGTCCTCACTCGACATACGGTCGCGAGCCTCAGCGATGGCTCCCGGTATCTCATGGACAGAGACGAGACGGTCGTTCACCTGTATGCGGGTCTCGTCACTCACTGCCCTGCCCTGCTCATCTACCGGGTGTCCGATATACAGATACACCACACTGCCCTTATAACCCGTCTTCTCCAGTTCCGTACCCTGCGGTACCACATAGCGCACCTTCAGCTCTGTCTGCCGCATGTGGGTCACTATCATGAAGAAGAAAAGGACCGTGAAGATCAAATCTGGCATGGAGGCAAGATTCAACCCCGGCATTTCATGACTATATCGACGACGAAAACGACCCATAACTCTCAACTCTAAACTCTAAACTCTCAACTCTCTCACTCACTCGTCGGCTGTGCCTCACTGACCCGTAAGGGATACCGCTTGATAATCACATCCCGCTCCTCTTGGGTGCACTGCGAGAAACGATGCCCATACCGCTGCATCGCCATTTTCTCACGCAAGGCATGGAAAGCGGCTACGATGGTGTTCTGCATCTGGAAATAAGCGGCATAGCTGGTATGACGGTCGGTCTGCACACCCACCACATACTGCTCGGTCTGCCGACTGGCGACAAACGACTCCACCTGACCCTGCAGGGCGGCAAACGACACCGTCTTGCCATCAATCCAAAGAGAGTCGTGACCGTCCAGACGTATCTGCATCACATTACTGCGACTGATATCCACCTCCTTCTGCGACTCGTTATCCAGAGGGGGCAACTGACGGGGCAGTCCTTTGTCCGGGTCCATCGACGAGGTCACCAGGAAGAACACCAACAGCATGAACGAGATATCGGCTGTCGATGTGGTATTCAGTCCTGGGATTTCTGTATTGCGGCGACGGAACCTCATGACTCTTATTTCTTACCTTTGTTGAAGTTATCCAACCAGAACGAGCGTGCGGCTGAGAACAGCATCACGCCAATAGCTACTGCCATGGAGATATAGATGAGCCACAGCATCACTTCTGCCAATACTATCTTTCCTGCCTCTGCCATCACTTTTCGTTATTAGATTGATACTGTGTGACGGAATCCATGAACGTGATGGCACTCTCCTCCATCTGTGCCGTCAGACGCTCTATCTTCGCGAGAATGTAATTATAGAAGAACTGTAGGATAATGGCTACGATGATACCGAATATCGTGGTAATCAAAGCCACTTTCATTCCGGATGCGACGATGGTGGGACTGATGTCTCCTGCCGTCTGTATCTGGTCGAAAGCCATCACCATACCAATCACCGTACCCAGGAAACCCAGGGAGGGGGCTACGGCGATAAACAGTTTGATCCAGGTACACCCTTTCTCCATATTGGAAATCTGTACGGAACCATAGTTCGTCAACTGACGGTCTATCTGGTCCAACGGCTCTTTGATATGCATAAGCCCCTGATAACAGATACTGGCGACAGGACCACGGGTCTGCCGGCACAGGTCCTTGGCACCTTCCACATCTTTCGCCATCAATTTCGCATCAATATCCTGCATCAGCTTCTTGGCATTGATCTCTGAGAGCGTCAGATAGATGATACGCTCGATGCAGAAAGCAAGACCGATGACCAGGGCAAGAGCCACCAGTGACATAAAGCCCGCAGAGCCCTCGATGAACTTCGTCTTCAGGAGCTTATGCAGTCCACCACCCTCACCTTCGTCAGGACCGTTGAGGTCGGCATCTATCAATGCCATGGCTGAGTCGGCTGCCAGGGTGTCACTTACCAGCGACTCCGTAGAGTCCTTGGACTGCTCTGGCTGTGCCATCATGGGCTGCAGAAAGGCAAAAAGTCCCATCACGGCAAGGAGCACAAACAATTTCTTCATATTCACTTATTTAGAATTTTGTGCAAAGGTAATCATAAATTTCGGAAATTGTTAGGTCGTTTCAATTATTTTACTTAAATTTGCAACATAACTGATAAACCAAACCTTTTAGAATTATGAGGAAAACGTTACTACTAATGCTTGCAATCTGCTGGTCTGTACTGTTGACAGCAGGTAACGTGACTCCCGAGGAGGCACTGCAGCAAGCTACCCGGTTCTTGAATGGAAGAGTGAATACAGGCAACCGAAGGGCTCCTGTGACAACACAGCAACTGACCATGGCTAAGCAGGTTGCTGGTCTCTATGTCTTTAACGTTACCAACGACAATGGCTTTGTCATCGTCAGCAACGACGACTGTGCGGAGTCTATCCTCGGCTATGCAGACGAAGGTAGTTTCGACCCCGACAACATCCCTGAGAACATGAAGGCATGGCTGCAGGGCTATGCGGACGAGATAGCATGGGCTAAACAGCACCCTATCCAAAAGAGCACACAAGCGGCTAACAGACGAGCTGGTGGTGTCAAGACAACCATCCTCCCATTACTGAAGACCCAATGGTACCAAAAAAAGCCATACAACGCATCCGCTCCTTATTACGGAATCGATGAAGGCCATTATGTATACAGCACGACAGGAACAGAGGGTGGTATCACTTGGGAGAACTGTGCCACTGGTTGCGCTGCCACTGCGATGGCTCAGGTGATGAATTACCACCAATGGCCTCAAAGCGCCACAACAGTAATTCCTTCATATAACTGGAAAAATAAAGATGTCAACCTTCCTGCATTAGCTGCAACGACCTTCGACTGGGCAAATATGATAAATAGCTATGCTAAAAGTTATTCTTCAGAACAAGCGACAGCCATTGCCTATCTCATGCGATACTGTGGACAGGCTTTGCAAATGAATTATGGTCCTGAATCTGGTGCGAGTTCCCACTTGGTGTGCGATGCGCTAAAGAACTATTTTGGTTATAAACCAACGGCAACATATTTGTCGAGGAGTTTTTACAGTTATGACAACTGGATTGAAATACTCTATCATGAGCTTTCACAGAACAGGCCTGTCTTTTATGGGGGAACTTCCTCTGGCGGCGGTCATGCGTTCGTTTGTGACGGCTATCAGAACGAGGACTATTTCCACATCAACTGGGGATGGGGTGGTTTAAGTGACGGATTCTTCAAACTTTCTGCTTTAGACCCTGATGAGCAAGGTGTTGGTGGAAGCAGTTCCACAGATGGCTATCATTTTGGACAGGAAGCGATTGTGGGTATTCAAAAACCAGATGACACGGGAACCGTATTGACCCCTGCAACAACTAATTTCAATTTGACTGTAAATAGTATCTCTATCGACAAATCGACCGTTGCTATCGGTAATCCCGTTAAGGTTACCATTAATATTTCCAACTCAGGCACTGACGATTATGACGGTGACATTTGGCTGGCTGCTGAAGAAGCAGGTATGCTTACGGGGTGTGACTTCATCATCCCAAAGGGTGAATCCAAGAATTGCATCATTAACTATACCCCTAGCGGAACTCTGGGAACGCTCAGTATTCAAGCATATAAACCGACATCAGACGGTTTCTACTCACCCATAAGTATGGATAAATCAGTTTCACTGACTGTGACTGCAGGTGGTGGTGGAGGAGGAGAAAGCCTTCCCACCACAGACAATATCGACTTGGCTGTTGAATTGACATCTATCGGGACTTCTAATGCAGGAAAGACAGAAATGTATGACAAAGATTTAAATGCTACTATCACCATCTCTAATCCATCGCTTTCCTATAACTATTCTGGAACGTTCTACCTATATCTATACGGAGGGGGATACATGAGATCAAAATATGGTCCAATCAACATACCCGCTGGAGGAAGTATTAAGTGGGAATACACATTGGAAAAACCGGATGTAGGATCCAATTATCATTTCACTTTCACACAACAAAAGGCAAGTAGCCAAACTTCTGAGAAGAACTTAGGTGCCACTTTCATCCCTTGTGAGGGCATCACAAGCTACACTGCTGACGGTACAAAAAATGTAGTAAAAGCAACTGCCAGTTATACAGCCCCAGCAGAGGCTTTAGTCGTTGACATATCGAATACATCAAGTGTGACATCAGTAACACCTAATTCCAAGCCCAACTGTCTCTATATCTATAAAGGTTCGAAACCTAGTGGACTAGACGGAAAAAATGTCATCAAATTTGACGGTACAGCCACCTATACTGCCGACAACATCAAGCTGACAGACGGGGCGGATTTCTATTCTCCCGTCAACTTCACCGCAACGAATATCGAGTTTACGTATAATAATGACAGATGGGCTGACGGTACCATCGGATGGAACACCATCATCCTGCCTTTCGATGTCACTTCTGTCACTGCCGATGGCACACCCATCGACTGGTTCAAGAGCAGCAGCGATACGGGTAAACAGTTCTGGTTGAAGGAGTTCGTCAGCGACGCTGTGGGTAAAGTCAACTTCGACTTCACCTCTTCCATGAAGGCTAACACTCCGTATATCATTGCCCTGCCAGGAACAAGTACGAAATGGGATGACACCCATAGCCTGAAGGGTAAGACCATCAAGTTTGTCGGTACGAATGCGAAGGTACCAAGCAGTGCGCAGGCTGTCATCACTTGCAGCAACTACCGCTTCGTCGGTGAGACCAAAGCGGTCAGCACAGAGAACATCTACTGCATCAATGCCGCAGGTAATAAGTTTGAGTTGAAAGCGACTGGCGGCAGCAAGGCATTCCGCCCATTCTTCAAGAATGGCACCTACGACCGCACCAGCAGCAGCCTGCCTGCATACCTGACCATCGGTACGGAGGGAATCTCGACGGGTATCCAGCAGATAGAGAGTGTAAGAAGCAAGAAGGACAACGTGTACTACGACCTCAATGGTCGCCGTGTACTCTACCCGAAGAAGGGATTGTATATCCTCAATGGCAAAAAAGTAATAATGAAGTAAGAAAGACCTCTCCTGACCTCCCCTGTTTAGGGGAGGAAAGGGAATTTAGCAACAAATAAAAAGAAAACAAACTATGAAGAAACAATATATCAAACCAGAGAGTGAACTCGTCCTCTTACGTCCCACTCAGATATTAATGGGCAGTCCAGGTGCCGGTGACATGCCTGACCCAGGCATAGGATCAAGGGAACTCCTCTTCGATGACGAGGAACTGGATATCGAGAAAATGTTAAGTCTATAACAAAACCAAATGGGGTTGCTTCATCGCAACCCCATTTATTTCGCGGAGAGAACGACAAAGCCCCGAGGATTTACCTCGGAGCTTTGAACCTGTTCATCCTGCGGAGAGAACAGGATTCGCTTTTGCCTCAAAAGCTTTGAATCCTTTTCTCTTACTTCGCGGAGAGAACAGGATTCGAACCTGCGAACCGGTTTTGCCGGTTACACGCTTTCCAGGCGTGCCTCTTCAACCACTCGAGCACCTCTCCTTGTTTGCGGCTGCAAAGTTACGAATAAGTAAGCAAAA
>Ga0247608_10002368_pt1 | contig 23723 bp, 34 predicted proteins | sample 176DNAGHGlowgp2_FD_193490 | JGI IMG/M metagenome (GOLD analysis project Ga0247608, IMG submission 193490) | Sheep rumen microbial communities from Palmerston North, Manawatu-Wanganui, New Zealand - 1766 DNA GHGlow gp2 | ecosystem: Host-associated > Mammals > Digestive system > Stomach > Rumen ... | reverse complement strand
CTCCCACTTCTATCGCCCCGTGGCTTGGAAGGCTGGCGGATGGACATTCGCAGTATACACTCACTACAACAAAGGGCATTTCTACAATGCACATCCAAAGGTGTTCGTCACCAAAAATTTATTGTTGTGTGATTAAAAAAGTGCATTTTTAACATATTTATATAGGCGCAGGCGAAAAATGCAATCTAGGAAATAGCAAAACGCCCCCTATTTTTTAATCAGTGAATAAGTCCTAAGTTACGTGCTAAGTTGTTTTCTGACTTATCCATTTCATTTAATTCTTTCTCTAATCTTTCGTGCTCCTCGCGTTCTTTCTTCCAAACTTCTGGTTGGAATCTTAGCACATTCACACCAAAGCCAATATAATTGTCATCACTATCAAACGGCAATAATTGAAAACAATCATTGTTGACAATATATGATTTAGCCATACTGCTATCATTATACAACTCAAATTGCTGATAAAACAGTTCTGTACTTTCATATAGTTTTGTCATCGTTTTGAATTGGTTTTTATCTTCTGTTTGCACTAACATCATCATTTGCATCAAAGTATCTTCACGCAAATACAGATATGTTTTAACTTTGATATTATCAAATGAGTCAGTATGTAGAAACGTTGGAAACTCTCCAACGAAATCAAATTGAGTGCCGAACTTGTCTTTGATGCTGTCTAACAGAAAAGATATTTTATCTTTGTCTTTCAGATAGTCAAATAACTGCATAGTTCTATTGTTGTACTCAGTCATTCTTTCTTCATTGCTGACTGACATACTGCAACCAATGAAAGCGGCTGCAATAATGAATGCTGACAGATAAACTAACTTTCTCATATTTGTTTGCTTTTGGTGCTGCAAAGATACGAAAAGTTTCTGAATAAAACACAGATAAATACTAAAAATCAAATTCAGACATAAAATGAAAAATGCCATTATCTTAATTCTAATTTTCTTGGTATTCGTAAAGTTCCCAACGATTGCACTTGCTGCAATTGGTACGCTCGCCGCAACTGCACTGCTTGCAATGTTTGGAGTGGTAAATTTTAAAATTCAATATAAGACCGATGACAATGTATAATTTTGACTGCTGCCCGATGTGCGGGTACAAACAGCCGCTGACGTGGCTGAACACTGACAAACTATTTGATGATGGTGACTGTGACGATAACGCCTTAGTGCATCACTACCGCTGTCCGCGCTGCGGCTGTGACATAGATGTTACTGAGCCGATGAAAGAAGACAAAGAAACGACTTTCAGAGAGTACTGGAGTGAATTAGAGACAGCCGATTAAGACTGTCTCTAATTCTGTGTTAGTTACTTCTTTTCTTGTGCTGCGGGAAAAATGTTTGTGACTTCGTTTTTGTTACAGTCGATTTCAATTTCTACACTCACACAAAAGCCATCATCTGACTTGATATGACCTTTCACGTAAATGAGATTAGGTCTGCTATCTGGTTGCATAATCTCATCTGACATTGTTTCTAATTGATAGTTGTGTACTTTTACCCACCACCAATTTCTTCTGATAGTTGATACTGACTTCACCAAATAATCGTTTGTCAGTTTTCTAATTTCATTTTCTGTCATCGTTATAAATATTTGTTGTTAATACTGTAAGCACCCGCCACCGCTGACGGGTGCTCGTTAATTGAAATTACATCATTGCAATCGTCTTTGATGCCGTTTTCGTCTTAGTTGACTTTCGCTTTCTGACTCCACTTGCTTCCATTGCCAAACGCTCATACTTTGCCGTCAGTTCTTTGTAACGCTCAATCGTTTCGCCATGCAGTTCGAGGAAATCCCAGAGTTCGTCAAACGCTTGCTGTGCTGCCTGCTGTGCAACTTCCGCTGCACTCTTGCAGAAATCTACTTTTTTAATCATAGTCGTTTTGTTTAAATATATTTTAAAGCACTCGCCACCACTGACGGGTGCTCATTAATTATACTCTGAAATAGTCTGTTAGTTTTTTAGAGCGTCCGCACAGTCTGATGCTTCTATTCTCCTGCTTCTGCTGTTCTGCTTGCAGTGCTTCGTACTGAGCAAATAACTCGGCGTGCTCGCTTCTGAAAGCGTTGACCGCTGCTTCTGCTTGTTTCGCTGCTTCTGCTGCTTTCTTACGCTCTGTCTCTCGCGCTGCATCTGCTTTCGCTTGCAGTTGCTTGATAATGTCTTTGACAGTGACGTTGCACACGTCTGCAAGTTCGCTGATGACTGCCAAGCATTTCTCTGCTTCTGACTGCTTCTGTTTCGTCTTCGGCTCGACTGTGCCACGATTCTGCCGCGACTGACTACGCTTAGACGCTTTCTCAGTATGAGCGTCAATCTGCTTGGCGAGGTCTTCCACATCATCATAACTGATGACATACACTTTGCCTGGCTTCTGTGCTCTGCACCACCACGCACTTAACTTGTTCGCGTACTCAGTTGGTAACTCTGCCATTGCAGCCGCTAACTGCTGCTTGTCTTCAATCGTTTTTTTCATAATTACTTATTTTTAGAAATTAATAATGATTTGAATATCTCGTATATAGTTGGTACTACTATACTGTTGCCACCCTGCCGATACAGTTCTTTGTCTGTGTTCACTGTCTGCATCTTCTGCACGTCTTCACTATTTACGCCCATAAACTTCAAATACTCTTCGGGTGTCAATCGTCTCATTCTTAGAAACTGATTCGCTTGCAGTTCTTTCACTGCTTGCAGTATCTTCGGACGTGCTGCATTACAGATTTTCTTTCCGTCAAGTCTGCCACATCTTATATACTTAACAAAGTCATTGTTAATGTCATCTGTCGGGACTTGCTCACCGTCATCAATCTGCCAGACTTCTAACACCATCGGCGCAGGATAATGACCCGTGCTGATTGCATAACGCCAATCTTTATTTTCGTACCCCGTAGCCATCAGAGTGGTAATGCTACCGTCTGACTTTAGCGGTGTCAATGTTATAGTTTTAACTTTCTTCATTTGAGTGCTTTTTATCTGATTTCTGAGTGCAAATTTAGATATTAAGTTTGACCAAAACAAATAAAAATGACAGAAAATCAAGCACTTAGAAAGTGGATTTATAATAACTCCACTTTTTGTGCATAAAGTAAAAATATTGAATAAAATGTGTAAAATATCATTACTTTGCAACAAATTCTGATTGCAAATAAGCGATTAAAGTACAAAACAAGCATTTCAAATGTTAAAGTTTTGCGTCTAAACTGACGTTATAATAACTCCACTTTGTTTTATGCAGTATTTTGATAGATTTATACAGAAAAAGAGACGATTTCTGCATTATTATCGAGAAACACAGAATTAACAGAATTAACAAAAGACAGCCGTATGACTGTCTTTCGCTCTTTTATCTCAATTACTGTGTGTCGTGGAGTGCTCGCCAATGTCTGCCACCTGCATAACTTCCAATGTAGATGTAAGTGTCATTACTCATTGATAAATCGGCATTGAGTTCACAATAATAATTGTCGTTTCGGTTACTGTCAACGATGATAACGCCGTGCTCTGTACTGCTATACGGCACTACATAGACATTGCCGCCACTGTCATTGATGATAGTCACTGTATAACCAACGGGCAGTCCTACAGAGTCACCGTCTGAGTCAATGAAAGTCTCTGGTGGTAACACAATCCAACTGTCTTGATAGTTAAATTCAGAGTCCATTGCACGCCCGATTACGTAACAAATGCCGCTGTCTCTCTGAGCATCTATGCGAAACGCCCATCTGGTTGCATTGATATTGCCGATGTACTGATAAGTGTAGAGATAAGGACTCGACCCCGACCCGACTTGAAACATCGGCGTATAATTGTAGAAGGGGAACCAGACGGGCTTAACATTTGGTGACGTTCCTTTAATCTGTGCTGCAACTTGAAAGTTCTGATTTCTGAAGGAGTCTGGATTATTCCACCGTATGCCGCTGAAACCATATCTTAACTGCAATTCGTCTTCACTCGCCCAAATCAGTTTGTTTGCTCCTTGATGTGTATAGAAACCATCTCGACCGATAAACGTCTGTGCATTCTTTGCTGTCTAACATCTGACATTTACTCTCAGATATGCAGTGCCGCTTGCTGACTCGCTGCAATAGACTCTTATCTTTAGTTTGTAAGTTCCTGCACTCGGTGCCGAGTATCTGATTTTTTCTGTCAGATTGCGATAATTGCCGTAACTGTCTGCTTTAGTGATTGTGATTTCATAGTTCTTTGTAGAACTGTCAGGCAGTGTAAATATGGCTTTTAATGTCATTGTGTAGTTAGTCGGGAAAGTGTTGCTGCTGCCACTGCTTGTATAGAACTGCACCGAAAACTTATCTAAGTCAACAGTATCATACTGAGACAGTGAAAAAGTTGTTTCGTTAGTCGTTAAATCAAAGACAGAAACAGTGTTGCTTTTTGAAAGATTCAGATACTAATATGTGTCATCTGCAATCGTGGCAATGTTTCCGACTGCATCACTCTATATATTAACTCTGGGCGTGTTCGTGTCATCATAAATCGTAAATCCTGCGCCGTTCACGTCATAAAGATTCAGATTGCCATTGATATTAGTGTTTGCTGCTGTCAGAGTGATTTTCTGATTGACAATGTCAATACCCGTAGGACCGAGACTGCTGTTAATACGTGCAATGATTGCGTCTTCGTCCACGCTCATTTGAGTGATTAAGTCTTCTACAGTGGTGCCGCTTGTGACTTTCAAGTTACCACGTATATTGTTGCCGTTTGCTGCAAACCACGTATATTTGTGACTGCTTAGATTAAAGTCATTGATTCCGACATACTGAGCGATTGACGGTGCTTTGATTGCCAGATCTGGTGATTTGTATGCAGACAGTATGATTGCACTTTGTCTTTCATCGTCATCTGTACCCCTATATCCTAACTGCATAATTTCGTCACCGACTTCTGGCACTGATGAGCCATCTTTAACGCTATCAGAAACGATGATATAATTACAGTCTTTCGTTTCTCCGTCTATCGTTGTGCTGCTATCGCCAACAGCCGTAACCAAACGCCAATAATATTTGTTACTGACATTGTGACTAATACCCGTCTGAGCGTTGAAAGACTGACAGATTACTTGGTCATTGACTGCAAACTCATTCATTATTGCTTTTGCTCTGTCATTGTCTTCTTTTCGCCACCAGAGTTTGTAACCACCGCTGACGCTTTCGACTTTATCAATAGTGGCGTTTGCTGCACTGAGTATGACAGTACCGCCAACAGATTTCAGTTTGTCAATGATTAACTCAAAGAAATGTGCTGACCCAGTGACAGTGAGATTGTGAAAGTTTCCGTCTTCGACAAACAAGTCTTTCCACTGCTTTGCAGCACTTCCGAGACTATACAAGTTGTTTTGTCGTGGCTCAATGTTTTCAGTACAGACGTAGTGCAAAGAACTGTCATTGCTGATATTCAGTGTTGAGGCGTTCAAAGAGTTTTCAGCATAGACGCTGCCGCGTGTGTTGAAATCACCGTTGATGTCTTCTGTATCGTCAAAATATTGCCCCCAGATATTGACTGGGTAGAATGAATTTGACGCACTGTTTGACGTACTGTTTTTGTTGACTGTCACTGACCCGCTGTTATCTCTTAGAAATCTGTTGCGGTATCTGTGAGGAATTTGACTAACTTCTATCTGCATACTCTTTTTAGATTTCGTTTGTGTTTACGTTGACTGTGTTCTGGCTGATGTCATAAGTTGCAGCCGTAGTTACTAACTGTTTAGAACTTCCCCCGATTGTTTCAGTTATCGGCTGAAATGGGTAAACTTCTGTTGATGTAGATGTATCTAAGACTTTGTTATGTACTGAGCGACTGAACTGATATTTCGGAGTCTTATAGTAATTGACAAGTCTCTGCACCAATCTTTCTTCTGGCTTCTTTTTAGCACTTCCGAAAGTGAGTGAATCAATGTAATTATACTGACCGCCAGACTGACCGATTACGTAACTGTAAGATGTGGCCCAATCGTTTTGGGTATTTACTTTAAGTTCAATGTCTTCAAGTTCTTTGCAGTAGTTTTCATCGACTGTATTTGAATAGATTGTGTCTGGGTCAATGTTCGTTTCGTGGTAGATGTCCGACTGTGCTGCTGACTTACTGTAAGCGATTGACAAATCTGAAAGGTGAATTGCTTTAAGTGTCGTATCTGCTAAGTCTGTACGTGGCTGCGGGTCTGTACCGAGTTTGCTGCACGCATAAATCTGAAATTCAAGTTGACCGTACATCGTCTGACTTTCTGGGCATTTGATAGCGACTCCGTCAGTGGCGTTTACAATCTGCATCTTATATGATACAGTGTTTGTTAGTGAGTATTCAGCATCATATATCGTTTCATTTGTCTTATTGATGTGTACCAGATAAAAATACCCGCTATTATAATACTCATAATAAAACTCTTGCGGTATATAGACTTTATCACTGCCACAGTTGACGTTATACAGATAGTTAGCGTTTGCGTAGGCGCAATCTCCGCTTTCTTTCTGACCACTGAAAGAATTATAGACGCTTTCTGTGACATAGTCCCAGACATTGTGCGTACTGTTCCACGTTCTATACCAATGATTTGTACGTCCTGCGCCGTCCCAGCCCCAACCGCTGTAGATGCTGTTATAATACGTCTGTCTTGCTTGCTGTGCTGTTATGCTGTCCCATTCCTCACCGTTATAGTACCAATCGCCGATTGTCAGACGTGTCAGAAACATTGTATTATTAGGCCAATTTGCAGTACCGATGTAGTCAGTGTCAGACGTCCAACATAAATCGCTGCAACTGCCGAAAGTCGCTGCACTGTCATACATACTTTTGACTGCTGAATGAGCACGTAAATCGGTGCTAAATTTATACTTTAGATTGATTATCAGATAGCCACCATCAAGTATCATTGTCTTTGGCGTGTTGAGTGTTATATATGGAATTGTGCCAAACAACCCGCCGCCCGTCATAGTGATATACAGTTTACGACTCAGACTGCTTGGCTCTCCATCTACAGTTCTATACTCTGCAACATTCTGCCAGAAAATACCGCCACCGATTGAATCTCTGTTGCTCAAAGTCACTTCACTAACAGGCGTAGGAAAAAGACTGTCTAATATATACGGCTGTGTGTACGTCCAATTATGCAGTGACTTGAAAAAACCACTGATTAACTTATATGCAGTGCCGTCTGGTGCTGTATAGTCTTCAACGTACTGCATATTTGGGTCTGCATTCTGATTGACAATATCGTCTTCATCGTCAAACTCTGGGAGGATATTGTCTAATGGATTGTTATTTGCAATCACAGTCACTTTGTTGAACACTCCACCAAGAGAGACAGTCACATCAGAGCCGCTTTGTCCTATCTGAGCCGTAGTCTTCGGTGTCAGTGTGAGTGTCACGTTTGCGCCCTGCTGCCACGTAGTGTCGTTATGAGTGTAATGAGTCAGAACGTAAGAACTGTTTAGTTTATCGCTGCTGACAGCATAGAAAGCACCTCTGTACTGTATAAGTGTCAGTTGCAGATAATTCATAATGCTGCTGACTACTTCGTCACACTTCATCGGCTCTTCTTTTTCATCAAAGAAATTACGCTCTTTGATAAAGAGATTGTTAAGTATCGGACTGCTTCCATTGATTGAAATTGTACTGTCAATATATAAATCAGAAATAACGTGATTAGGGTCAACACAATCAAAGCAATGAGAAAGCACGTTTAGGAAACTGAAAATACCCACAGAGTCAGACTTGTCAATGTACGTATAATCGACATTTTCTAACTGTGCTACGGTGTCAATTGCTTCTATCGTCAAAGTGTCGTAACTGCCTTGATAACTCTGTGTATAGACATTTGGCTGCACGTAACCGAACCAGAACAAAGAACTATTTTTGTAGAGTTTGACAGTCACACCGTTTAGAGTGCCAGAAAACAGTGTCGGGATAATGTCAGAGACAAACAGATTGACGCTTGCTCGACTTGGGCGCATAGCGTCAAAGATACTTTCTCCGCTATACTCAATCGTCATAGCGTCTGACAGCAACTTGACTTCTGTATTGCTGCCGCTGCCAGACGTTGTGATTTCCAGACGCATTGAGTTATTATCAATGTCTTTAAAGTCGCTGTAATATGTCATTGTCGTTATCTGTTTTATTTAATGCCCGTGTGCTTTCCTATTGCTGCTTGCTGACTGCTGTAATTACGTAACACTCCGTACAAGTCAGAGCCTCTTACTTTAAATTCGACTGCTTGATAAGTGTTGCTGCTGTTTGATACAGAGCCACCGTCTAACAGTCTCATAAATCTGTTTTGGTCTGACTACGTTAAGACAGCCTCACCGCTGTTGACTCTGATAATCTGAGAGTCACCAACGTAAGAACCACCGCCAACGATACCACCTTGAGCGTAACCAGAAAGACTGTGAATTTGACTGATGACTGCTGCAATTTGCGCGAGTCCACTAAGTGCAAATGCTGCCCACGCAAACGGTCCAAGTGTTCCTGCTTGTGCTGATGCAGTCGAATAGCCTTGAATCACACTTGCAATTGCTTGTGCAATAATGCCCGCAATGTTCAATTCTGGACTCTCGATAGCACTGCCAAGACTGCTGAAAGCACTGCCTGCACTGTTGACCATATCTGCAACAGTTCCCCACTTCTGGGCGTTTTCTTCAATCTTCTTGTTTTGCTCTGCATACTGTTTCGCTGTCTCGCTCAACTCTGACTGCTTCGTCTTCGTGCTTTCGATTTCTTCACCGAGCAACTTGTAAGCATCTGCACCCTTATCGCCTAACTTTGCATACTCATTTTGCAACTCTTGCAGTTGCTTAATCAGAGAGTCGTTAAAGTTCATTTGAGTCTGTATATAAGACAAGTCACGTTCTGAGTTCGGCTTATCATTGCCGACTGCAACGTCAAAACTGCTGTAAGACTGTTGACGTGCAATCTTTCCGTTTTTCTCTGTCAGTGCTTCTAACTGCTTAGAGATTTTGTCTTCTGGCACAAACAAGCCAAGTTCAATTTTCTTGTTTTCGATTGCTTTTGTCAAATCGTTGACTTTCTTCTGATAGTCAGAAGGTGTCAGAGTGATCAGGCCGTCTTTGTATTTCTTCTGTAAGTCAGACAATTGATTTTCTAAGTCTGACAGACTACCCGCTGCAAATGTCGGCTTATTAGATGTGTGAGTGTTGCCAGTCTTTTTGTTAGTAGTCTGCTGTACAGTCTTAGCGTTCTGAGCCAACTGAGCCATTTGACCGACTGTTTCGTTAATCTCAGAGTTAATGTCATTGTAATCAGACTGAATGCTTTGTAACGTTGCATCTGTCTTTGCAAGTTCTGCGTTTGCTTCTGCTGCACCCTTGGCAGTGTATGCAAACTTTCCAGACGCTTGATTATATGTGAACTTTCCACCGTTGTACGTGCCGCCCGTTCTGTCAGCGGTGAAACTTGATATATTGCTTGGTGCTGCATCACCTTGCTGCACTTTCACTTGATTGTATCTGTTGAAAAACTGCTGTTCTAACTCTATCTGCTTAGTGTAAAGTGCTGTTGCTTTCGCTGCAAGTGCTGCTGACTTTGCACGTGCTTTAAACGCTTCGACAATTGCGTCTGTATTTCCGTTAAAGACGTTTTCAGCATCTTTCACATCTTTGACTTTCAATCCGAGTTCGTCCAACTCTTTTTGATGTGTTTTAATCCACTGCACCCGCTGCATATCTGATGTGAGAGACTTGTAAGATGCAGCAAGTTCGGTGTACTTAGTCATTAACTGTGCGTAAGTGCTTGCAAGTGTAGATGTGTAAGACTTCTGTACGTCTTCCATCATTTCAGTCTTACGCTTGCTGTTTTCCAACTCCTTTTGACGCTTTTTCTCTGCTTCTGATGCTTCGTCTGATGAAGATGCAAAAGCGTACAGAGCCAAACCAACAGCCGCTACCGCTGTTGCAAGCAAAACGTATGGATTTGCTTTCGCTACGGCGTTAAAAGCGGCCTGAGCCACTGTAGCGGCTTTCGTGGCGATTATTCCGCGTCCTTCTGCTGCTGTTCTGACAGAGATTGCTGCTGCAAGTGCTGCCTCTTGTACTTTACGCACTGACAGCATAAGTGCTGATTGTGCCTGTAAAGCATTGATGATTTTGACTGATGCTGCTGATGCAGTCTGAATCAGTATGAGTTTAGCAATAGCACTTTGCAGTTTTTCAGTCTCACCGCCCACCAACTGAGTGACAGCGACCATTGCAGACATAGATGTCGAAACTGTACTGATGCCCTCTGTCAAAGCATCGGTCTTAAAACTGTCTGATGATAACTGCTTGATTTCTGCTGCTGTGTCCGCAATCTAATCTTTGAATTGGGCGGCTTTGTCTTTCGCTTCGTTCAACTGCTTTGCAAGTGCTGCACCAATATCAGACTTTTTCTGTTCGTCACTGAGATTAGCGTAGGACATTTCAAGCGAAATGACTTCTTTTGTCAGTTCGCTTAACTTACGCTTATAGTTAGTGATTGAGCCAACAACTTTGCTAAAGTTCTGGGCTTGCTCTCCGACTGACTTTCCAAAGTCTTTGACTGCTTGCTTGTCCTGCTGTATCTGTTGTTTGAGTCCTCCATCGTTGAGGCTCAAATCGACTTTCAAATTTGCCATATCTTATGTGTATTTAATATTAAACTTTATCTGTAGTCGGCTGTTGACTATTGATGTAGTCTTCAAGTGCTTTTGACTGCTTCTGCATCTGTTCAAAATCGTCTTTGCTTAACTGTTCGTCTGTTTCATCAAATGGCAGTCTGTAAATGTCTGTCAGATTCAGTTTCTTTTTGCTGTTGACTTGACAAGTAATAAACGAATTTATTCTATTTGACTCCCAAAGTGAGCGGTCTGTATATTGAATGTTATCAAGTATGTCTGACAGTTCTGAGAGTAACATTTCATCTAAGAAATATGGAACCGAACAAACTTTATACTCAAAGCATAACAGACGAAAGTAATAATGTACTCTGCACTTTATTTCTTTCTGCTTCGTCTGACTTTTTTTTTGCTGTCTGTCTGCTGTTCTGGCTCTGCTTTCTTTCTCAGATTCATAACGCTCTGCTGATAGTCGCTGTACCACTCAATAAAGTCATAGAATACAGTCGGATTTTCTGAAATCCAATCCAGAAAATCATCAAACTTTAGCGTTTCGTCTTTAGTCAGTGCTACAAGCGTACAGAAAAGATATTGCAGCCACTCTGATTCATTTTGAGCCGTGAAAGTGTGTCCGACTGCATCTTCAAAGAGCATATCAGAGCGAAAACTGAATTTCAATGTAATTTCTTGGTTGTTATAATTGATTATCATATACAATTTTGAAACATTAATTTCTGTATTTATCAGCAAGTCAACACACAAAAAAGAGCGTCAATGTCTTTGACGCTCACTTAAAATGAATTTACAACGAAACCCCGAATTAACTGTAAGACTTCGGTGTTGCGGGTGCTGTATCAAGCAAACGACCGCTACCCGTAAATTCTACGTCCATAGTGCAAGTTTCTCCGTCGTTGGCTGTGATTGATGCTGATGTGACAATTGCGTCACCGTAACGCACAAAGCCACTTGCGCCAATACTCCAAGACGTATTTGTCGAAATGTCTGTGACAGATTTCAAACCGTCCTGCCAATTGGCTTCTGCAATCGTAGCGAAAGCAACGGTGTACTGCTGCCCCGTCTGAGCCATACCCATAACTTTAGCGGCATTGTCTGGAGTGAAAAGCATTGAGCCGCTGCAAGACCAATTTGAGCCAGTCGTTTCGACTTGCGGATGTCGGCCCATATCTTTGCTGCTTACTGTCTGAGTCTCGTTTGATACTTGCAGACTGTTTGCTGTTGCATGGCCGAAAGCAACATACTTGGTGCCGTTGTGATAAAACAATTGTAATTGATTACCCTTTGTCATAATATATTATGTGTGTATTAATTTTGATATTTAAAGTATTTATCATCGTTTCAAAACTGTCAAAATGCAGTTACTTTTACATCAAACGAAAGACGCTGCACAAAGACGTTTTCTATTTGGTCTTCGGTGCTCCCGACAAGTCTGATTTGACTGATGTAGATGTCATCGTCTTTATATGCTTTTTCTTCAAGCAAGTCTCTGACTGCTTCTGCTATGTCTATAGTCTGGCCGTAGTCATCTGAGACACATATAATATCGACTGTCGTACTGTCTTCATACCACCCATCTTTAGTGTAATCGCTGCTGATATTGCCGTGCATAAAACTGATGTACGGAAATATAGTAGGCTGCAATATGAGCGGTCTGATGTTCTGAACTTCTACAAGTTCCGTGACTGCTTCTGACTCAATCAGAAACTTATTGATATACTTGTTTATTGATAATGCGTTTTTCATCGTTTTACTTCGGTGCATTTTTTTCAATCAGAGACTTAATAACTCTGTCAAGTGAGACTGTCAGATTTTGCATCGCGTTTTGTGCTTTCTGAAAGTAATTGAGTGCTTTGATACGTCCGAGCGGTTTTCCTTTCTTGTATGTTCTGCCGAGACTGTCTGTATATGCTTCTTTTGTCTCTCGCGGCTGTGTTCCTGCTTCAAAAAAACGTGCTCTGTACGTACCAGAGTCTTTTGAGCGAACACCGAGCACGTGGACTTTCGTACTGATATTGTCTCCCTCGACTTTGATTTTACTGACTCTGACAGCATCAATGAGTTTGTCTTTAAATCCGTGCTGACTGCTTCTGTTTGCTGCGGGTAGTGTCTGAAGGAAATAGTTTTTTGCTGTCTCTTTGTACTCTCTGGCTACTGTTCCAAGTGCTTTTGAGTACAAGTCGTGGCACTAATCAGACGTAAAGAAATCGAGTAACGCCTCAACTTCTTCTGTCTCTGCATAGATGCCTACATTCTGTTTGTTGTGTACGCTCTTACGCTTGCTGTAACTGCTGTGTCTGCTTGCAAAATCACTCATTTACTAACTCTGTAACTAACGTTTGACTATTTGCCCGCTTGTCTGGATTGATGCTGATGATACGATACAACTAATCGTAATACTTTATGCGGTCTGTTGGTCTGATATTGTGATAGTATCTCACAGTAAACTCAACAGTCTCTGCAAAGAACACTTCTTGCACATCTACTGTCTTACTGCCAGACATATAACGCACTGCTGCTTTGGTCTTAGCGTATGTCTGCCAAGACTCTTTATCAATGCCGTACTTATCACGCTCTTTGACTGAGCGTAATATTTCTATATTTTCGTTTAACGCTCCTGCTCTCATACTCCGAAACTTGTATCAAATGCGTAACTTTTAAATGGCTGCAATAGGTACTGATAAGCAAGCGGGATTTCACTTGCAGTTGCAAACGAGACACTTTCTCTGTTAGCATAGAAATGACCGACCAACAACAGTATAGCGTGTTTGACTGCTGCGGGTAGTCTTCCGTGTTCATCAGTAATCTCAGACAGTGGACGTGCAATGTGATTCTCAACAGCGCACTCAGCGGCGTTATAAAGTGCTTTGATGTATTCGTCATCGTCAATGAATGACTCATCAATATTAAGATGCTTTTTCAGTATTACAGTATCAATATACATACAATCAGACTTGTAACTTTTTCTGTATTTATCCAGATCTGGCGGAAACAAAAAACTCTCTTTGAAAAAGAATCCAAAGAGAGTGAAAAATCATTTTCGCAAAAAAACTATGACCAAATCAAATCTTCACATAACTGAATGCAGCGGGACGCACACACTTCATATCTACGTAAGCATTGACAATCAGATTCACGGTGCCTGCACTCAGTGAGGCAGTATCACGTACTGTATCAATCTGCACGTTATCCCAGGCAGCAATCACCACGTCTGACCAATTGCCATAGATGCCGTTAATAGATACGTCATTCAGATGACCAGTGCTCAATACGGGTGTACCGTCAATTTCGCCACCCTCCATCGTCAACTGAGTTGACTTAGAAGACTTAGGCATTGCACGGAGTTTTGCTTTTGCAGAGGGAGAAACGACCCACTTGCAATCAATCGTATCTACACCGATGCCCTCGACTGCTGCTTCTGCTGCTGTAATGCCGCCATAAGTTGAGCAATCAAGAATACTTGCATTTACGGGCCACTTACACATTCCAGCGTAAACGTCTGTAGATTCTGCCTGACGTCCAAAGACTTTGTCTTCAACTGCTGCATAGACTGCGTTCTGCAAGTCTTCACGAATCATATTCTCAATACCGACTGAATCCTGTGCAATCAGTTCCAGAGATACGGGAATCTTTGCTGTGATACGCTTCGGGCTCAACTTCACTGATGTAATTGCAGCCGAGCCATTGCTTGCGTCTGCTGTCTCGTTTGCAAACTTTGCTTCTGTTGCGCCAAAGACGGGAATCTGCACATTGTTTTTAATGCCACTGATGACACGTACACCTGCATCAGTCAGAACGTTCTTTGCACGCAATGGGGCAAAGATGTCAAAAACGTCAGTACCTACTACGTCAGTACCCTCGTCTGTGACAGTATAGGCACGCATATCAATTTTGTTTGTACCGTTCTCAATTGCCGAACGGATTTCTTTAGTAAGACTAAACTTTTCCATGGTAGAAATATTTCTATTGTTAATTTTATCTTTTTCTTCGTCTTCATCAGTGTCAGTTTCGTCAGTGCTCTCGTCTGTCGGCTCTGTCTGTTCTGACTCTGCATTTGTAGTATTTATCTGAGTGTCAGACGACTCAATTTCGTCTTTCTTCTCGTCATCGTCATCAGCACGGTTTTCGTCTGACTCTGGCTCTGTCTGTGTCTGAGCCTCTTGCAGTTCCTTAATCTTTTGTTCCTGCTCGTCAATGATTGCTTTTAGCAATTCAATTTCTTGCAAATCTGCATCGTTGTGGAGTTCCTTGCTATCTTCCATATCTTTTAATTCTGTTACTTTTTCGAGTGCTCTTTTACTGCACGTTGTAGTTTCATAAGCTGGCTGATAGACTGGGCTGATGTCATACAGACGTGCAATCTTATTTATCTCACGTACAATGATACCGTCTTCGCGTTTAGTCCACTTTTCCGCGCCGTCTTCATCAGCAACAGAAAAAGCAAATGAAGACTGTGAGATTTCACCGCGCTTGATGTGTTCTAAGAGTTCGTCACCGTTAGCGGTGGCGGGTGCTTCAAACTCATAATAAACGCCGTCATTGTCAACAGTCAGAGTCAGTGAGCCAACACCGCGCTTACAACGTGCCAAGACTGTGTTTTCGTTGTGATTCAACAGAGCGAAAACGTCAGACGCTTTGATAGTGTCTTCTGTGATTGCGCCACGATGAATGATTTCAACGAAACCCATATTGACAGACTCAGACTCAAAGCGTACTGCATAACCGCTGACAGTCCGACCACTTGCGGACTGTATCTCGGCTTTTCTGATTTCTTTTTGTGTGTCAATTTTCATAGATTATTTATCAGAGGTGTTTTTTATCGTATTTTGATTTACGTCACTGTACGAGACTGAAAGATTATCTGCACCGTCTTTGACATTCAAACCGAGCATTTCTCTGGCTTCGTTGCGTGTGATAATACCCGCATTTGTGAGTGTCTGCAAGTAAGATGCTGTTGACTGCTTGTTAGTACGTAACAACTCATTTTCATCAAAGTCAATAAAGATAGTCTCTCGCTCTGCTGCTGACAGCATCTTTCTATTGATTTCCTCTTCAATGAGCGTCAAAATAGGCTGAATACACTGCAATAAGAACTGTATATTTACAGACTCAATATTATTGATTTGTGAGCCGTCCAAGAGTGGCAGAGGTACACACAGAAAGCGTGCAACTTCTTCGATGCTGAATTTACGACTTTCATTTAACTGACTGTCAATCGGGTTAGTGCTTAACTGTATATAGTCTAAGTCATACGGTATAAACTTTATCAGATTGCTTGATTTAGTCGTATTGACTTCACCTTGCACTAACTTCATAGCGTCCTACGCTTGTTTTCCAATCAGTGCCGTTTTCGCTTTCAGCAAACCCGTAGTCATACCAGACTTTGCATAGTAATCAAGTGCGGTGTTTTCGACATAGTTTGCAGTTTCAATGCTTCGTGCTGCATACTTGAAAACACTGATGCCGTTGATGCCGTCTTCACTACGTAGATAGAAATGCAGAATGTCTTTCGGCTCGACTTTTCCGATGTTCAAACACTGATAGTAAGTCTTTCGTGTCTTCTTATTGTAGTAGATAGTCACATCAGTAGCGGGGACGTAAACAAGTTCGGTGACAATGCCGTCTTTCGCTCTATTCAGATAGACAAAGCCGTTGCCGTGTCTGAGCATATCAGAGACAGCACACTTTATCAGCATAAAGCGTGTAAGTTGACTGTTATTGATAGCAAACTTAATTGAGTGCTGTTTCAGTACGTGTGTCTGGCTGTTTTCGTCTCGCTGCTTAACTTCAATTGGTATCTCTGCAAGTGTATTGCTGATTAACTCAATAGCACTGTAGATTGCAGACAGAGACATTGAGTTATTTGAGTGAAAATTTACGAGATTCAAGCCACTCAAAGCGGTCTGGCAGTAATCGTCTGTCAGTGTTCTTTGCTCTTTGTCTTTACGTTTAAAAATGTCGAAAAATGCCATATCTCATATATGTACTATATTTGAGTATTTATCACTGAGCCACAACGTCAGAAATCAATTGTGATACGTCAAAGCCTTGCACACGGCTTAAATATGCGCCGAGTGCTTCGACCATAGAAACAACTGCATCAATCTTTTGTGCTTTCTATGCTTTATCTACAGTTGCATTGTCGTGGTTGTCTGTTTTAATGCGGACGTTAGCAAAGCACCATCTTACAAGTTCTGAAATATCAATGATTACTTTGTCTGACAGTATTAGTCTTTCAAGTTCTTTGACGGGTCTGTTCATATTACCGATGGACATACTGAACGGCTGCATAATCAAACCCGCATTTGTGGCATTGATTGCAAACTGTGTGGCGTTCCATCTATCGTATGCAACAGACAAAATATAATTGTCATCGTTAAGACAGAGCAAGTCTTTGAGTATAATGTCATAGTCTGTGACATTGCCGTCAGTGCTGATTAACTCATTGTGTTCAAGAAAGCGTCTGTAAAGATAGCCGTTTTCAGATTTGCCGATTGTTTCTTCTGGCAGATAAGCAAAAGACTTAAATATATATTTGTCTGGCCAGATCTGGCGGTCTGCATCTGGCGGAAACAGAACACTCCAACAAGTCAAGTCGCTGACTGCTGCTAAGTCAACACCAACAAAGCACTCTGCATCTTTGAACTGCTGCAAGTCAACTGACTGCATAGATGCAGTAATATTGCTGTCAGAAATCCACGTTTCAATTGACTGTACCCAACAGTTAAGCGTCTTAACTTTCACATCGTTTTCAATCAATGAGGACGTTTTCGCTTGAATGATTCTGTCTCTTATGTAGTCAATGCTGACAGTGACATTTAAGTTTGGGTTGGACTTCTGCCAGACTGTTTCATCAGTCCACTTGTCAGAATCATCTAACGTATATATGAAAGCGACTAAACTGTCATTGTCTATACGTCCCTAAATCACGTCAATTGCTGACTTACGCATTTGATAGTATGGACTGAGCGGATTTTTGCCCGCTGTCGTTACAATCCAAGAAAGCGGATTTTTTCTGGCTCCTTGTGAAGACGAAAGAACGTCAAATAACTGAGTGTCTTTTGCAGCGTGCATTTCATCTTCGACAAACATACTGGCCGAGTAACCGTCCAGACTTGCAGCGTCACTTGCTAACACTTGAATAAATGAGTCAGTCTTTTCAAATTTGACTCTGTTCAATGTGCTGTGTAAGTGTCTGCCGCGCTTATCCATCCGCTTTGATACGTTCTTACACATATCAAATAAGATGTGCGCTTGCTGTCTGCTGTTCGCTACAATATCAATCTCTGCTGCACTCTCTTTTTCGCCAATAAGAGCGTACAGACTGAGTGCTGCAACAAACATTGACTTTCCTTGCTTTCTTGCACAGTCTAAGATAACGTGCTTAATTACTCGCTCACTATCGTCATCAGCATAATAAAAGCCATATACGTAGTAGATAATAAACTTTTGCCACTCAGATAGTACAAAGTTCTTTCCCGCCCATTTGCCTTGAAAGTGTTCAAGTTTCTCAACGAAATCAATGACTCTCTACGCACGTTGTGGATAAAAACAAATATCAGTGCGGCGCATCCAACTCAGATAGCGACTGCACACGTCTTTGACGTACTGACAAGCAATCTGTCTGCCGCTTGTTACGTCTTCAGCATACTTGAAATATTTGTTTAAATCATCTGTCATCAGTCAGAAAGAAAGTTATCTGTGAAATCGTCATTGTCTGTAGTTGGTACAGTCTTAATCATTGCTTTTGCTCGCGGAGACAAACCAAACTCCGCAATAACTTTTTTCATTGCGTTTGTACAGTCAAGCATAATTGTAAGATACGGACTCTTACAGATTGTTTTACTGTTGTTAATAGTAGTCGTTATCTCTGAATCTTTCTGAGCGTCACTTGCTCTGAGATAGCAAGTATAAAGGTCTTCTAACTGTTGCAGTTGTGCGCTCCATTCTTCGGGTACGCTGCCGTAATCTTCTTTGATGCGGCGTTTGACTGCGTTAATGTACTTTGTTACTCTCTTATCGTCTGTCATATCAAATAATATATCTGTTAGTTTTAAAACCACTCCTTAAAAAGTCCGCGTAAATCTCCAACGGAATTTGGCGCGAGATGCCGTCTCACTTGGCTCTGAGTGGCATCTGGGGGGGATTGTTTAAGTTTCGTTGACACTGTTTTCATCGTTTTCAAATCTCCAAATAAAACCGTATGCGGTCTGCTGCTTACCATTGCAACAGAAAGAAATGTGAGTCGTATTTTTCCCGACTGATTTTCCAGCTTCTGTCATACTGTCAAACACTTCAATCAGATTGCCGTCTAAGTCGTACTTACAGACTTTCTTTTTATCGTGTAACTTATTTGTGTTATACGGTGTCACTACACTATTATCATCTGCATATCTGAAAATTGAATCTTTGTACTTTGGTAATTTGTAGTTACAGACTGCTTTGATTTTCTTTCGTGGTGTTTGTGTTGCTTCGACTGCATCATCAATGTCATCATACTCTGCAATGAGATTGCCGTTTAAGTCGTACTGCTTGACTGCAATTTTTTCTTTCTCTTTAACTGTCTCACCGCTTTTAATGCGTGCAACTTCGTTACTGAATATCGCACCACCGACAAGCAGATTGTCACTGCTTAAACTGTGATTCACTATAACTGTCTGCTGCTTGTTGCTGATTAACTGTCTTTGTGAGTCAGTAAGAGTGAGAGTGTCGCTTTTGTAGTCAGTGAAATGTGAATCGTTCAAAGACAGCATATTATCAAAATCAATACTGATTTCTATGAGTTTTTCAATAGTGTCTGACTTTGGTATTACTGTATTAACAACGTGCTCCGCGTCACTCAAAAGATTGCTACACAAATCAAGTTCGTCAAATGGGTGCTCTGTGAGATAAACAGATTTCATAAAGCCTACTATCTGTTTGGCAAAATTAATCTGATTATGAGTGCTGCTTTCTTGCTTCTTATAAGTACCGCGCTGAATGCTCACATACATCTTAATTCTATTAATCTGTGAGTTTTCCAATGCTATACCGTTGATGCTGATAGATGTAGTTTGTGAGTACATAAGACGCTTAACTGTTTTCTGTATTTATCAAAACGCATAGTGATATTTACATTTGACTGCTTCTATACGCTTTTTCAGATACTCTTTTTCTGCTGCTGTGAGTGCTGATGTGTTGCCGTGTATAAAGCCGTGATTTCGTTTCGTCAGTGCTATCAGATTATCAGCATCTAACAACAGTGCAAGTGTCTGTGTCTGACTGTAGCCAGAATTAAACGGACTTATTAAGTGGTGTATGTCTTCTGCTGCTTCTACTCTGTCAGACAGCAATGAGAGTTCGTCAAGTGGGTGCATACGTCTGTACTCACTTCGTAACGCTTTCCATTGGGGTAACTGATAGTAAGACGCTCTTACGTCTGATGTGCTCACAAACGTCTTTATCTCATTGACAGACTGTTTCTGCTGATGCAGCCGTCTTTGTCTGTTCAAATCGGCTAAAGTCACAATCTTTGCCATATCATAAGAGTTTCGTTAGTTTACCGTCAACAGTGACAAACATACTGTCTGCAACAGCATCAGCAATCGACATTCTGACTTTCTCTCTCACTTCATCTGATTGAGCGTGTAAGCGGTCAAAATAGAAACCTCTGCACTTGTATTTCTGAGAGTGTCCGCCCGACAAAATACGACTCAGTGTTGGGCTTGGTATGTTCGTGTGCTTTCTCGACTGATAGAACTATACAGAGCCATCGTCATATATCAGATAAAGCATTCTGTCTTTCTCCCTGCCGCGAAAACGTCTATGCTTGCAGTTGTCTCTATGAGACAGCCATCTTAAATTTGTGACATCATTGTTTGTGGTGTCATGGTCAATGTGGTCACACTCAGCACCGTCAAAGTAACTGTCAAACTTGAAAGCAAGTAACATCAAGTAACCACGCTGCACGCAATGTTTGCGGCCATCATCAGCAATAAGAGTGTTATAGACGTAACCACTCTGACCAACTCTGTCGCTTATACGATTGAGTTTGATTGCATCGTCTGTTATTGTGATACGGTAAAGACTTCCAAAGTCATCTACCATATACCGACTGAAATTAGTAATAGTTTGTAGTGTCATAGTTGTTAGTTATAAGTTTGATTTTAGTATTTATCAAAAAAGAGAAAGTCCAAAATTGAACTTTCTCTAAACGTTTAAAAATAATCATTTCTATCTCAAGAATAAAATAAAGTACCATCTTATTTATCTGTGTTTTTTATTGCTGAAAACATATTTGCACGAAAACCACTAAGAGCCTGAGTCAGATTTGTAAACTGTTCATCAAGTTTGCTGCCGATGACTTGATTCTGAAAGTTCATACGAGCGTCTATCTGTGCCATAAGATTATCCACCTTAATACGCTCTATCTCTCTAAGAGTCTCAGTCTGTTCGTCTATCTATGCAGAAACGTCATTGATACGTGCAATCACATCTGATGACTGTATTTTGATTTCGTCTGCAATTTCATCGACTGCATCGTCAATGTGTTCGTGGAGTTCTTTGTAATCAGTTCGCGTGTATGTGTCATCAGTTAAGCCAAAGTCAGACATATACTTTCTTGCTGTAGTGCTTCCGCACTTCCACCACTTCATAATTGCTTCTTTTTTCTGAGTCTGAGTCATACCGTCTTCAAAGCAAGAAATCAAGTCATCTGCACACGTTGGACGCTTCTTAAATGACTGTCGTGTCCGCTTGATTTCGGGAGTGTAACCGAAACCGTACTTCACTGCAATTTGTTCATAGTGTGAAATATCTAACTCACATATTCGATGCCAAATCTATTGAATGTCTGAAATCTGTATGAGCCATTTGTCACCGTCAAACGCTTTAAAAAATCGAAACATCGTACAGAGACAAGTAAAAATAATGTGTTCTTTAGTCAGTGAGGTAATATCAAACTTTGATATTGTCATAGCAAGTATTATGTCATTCAGAACGTTGAACTTTTTCAACTCATATTGCTGAATGTGAGTTTTTCCTATTGTAAATTCTTGGTTTCCATAATAACCTGAAATGATATTTGCTATCGTTACAGACTTGGCACTTGTACAATAGAATTTTGTTGATTTATTAAAACCACTGTGAATAGTAAGCGGGTAATCATCGACAAGCGACTTGTCAATATCGCACATCTTAGAATCTTTGCCCCACCAATCATAATAGACTTCACGTGGTGTTTTGTTCAACACGTCAGCAATGAACTAATTCATAAGTGCGCGGTTCGTGGCTGATGCTTGCTCGGCTCGTCCTTTCAGACTCTCTTGGATTAAATCTTTAATTAACATAAACTATAATATAATAGAAATTTTATAGCGAGTTTGTGAGACTCCTTTATATATATATCGCGGACTTTTTAAAAACTTGGCAAAAAACGAAAAAAATTTTTTGAGCACCAATAACAAGCCATCTGATGTGCCGCGAAATGTGCCGAAAATATGTGCCGCGAAATGTGCCGAAAATATGTGCCGAAATTAAATTCACTTAGTATATAAGTTATTTTGTAAGTGCCCCAAAAAGGGGGCACTAATACAAAATGAGAAAATCTTCCGCCACGACCGCTGCCCCCTTTTGGGGGGACATCGGTGGCGTCAGATTTCAACTCAAAAAATCGACTACTCAAAAAAACTGACTGATTAACTATCTAACTCTATGATACTAAAAAAGAGTGTACCAATTAGCACACTCCAAAAATTTCTATTTTTTAATCTATGCAATTAAAAACTCACTATATTTATCTGTATTTTTTCAGATTCATTACTCAGTTGTTTTTCTCACTACTTTCTTACTCAAAAAAAGAGTGTACAAATTTGCACACCCTAAACTATAAAATTTCACTATAAGATACTAAACGATTCACTATATTTATCTATATTGTTTTCACTCCTTGACTTAGTTACTCAAAAAAAAGAGTGTACCAATTAGCACACTCCCAAATCAAAAAATTCAAATTTCAAACATTTAACTCTTTATTTATCTGTATTGTCAACAGACAAAAAACACTCCCGACTTCGAGAGTGCAAAAAATCATTTCCAATATACAATGAAAAAAAGAAGACCATAACAAAGATTTCAATATTCGTCTTCTGGATAGTTCCAGAACTGTAACGTTCCGGTACTTGGGTCTATGTAAGACCAAGGCTGACCGTTTTTATTGACTGTATCTGTCGGGACGTGAATGTCAAGTGTACCATCCTAAAGCACTTCTGCTCTGAAATCTCCTTTGGGAGTTCCAATCTGGTCCCAGAAATACATAGTTCCACCGTTGGCAATCTCAATAAAGTGCTCACCTTGTCTGCTGAAAACTACTCTGCCAGGAGTGTTGACTGTTATCTGATTTCGTGGTGTAGGAGTAGTCGGAATGAAACTGACTCGTGGTAACCACTTGTCATCACCTTGACAATACGCTCTATATGCTGCCTCTGACTCAAATGTTACTAAATGGTGTTTCATCGTTTTAATCTATAATCTTTCTGTATTTATCATCTATATGTAAGTCGAAATCTGGACTTTCTCAGACTAAATAAATACAGAAACATACTTTATTATTTCAAATGAAAACAGTTATACGTGGTGTTGACGATTTAGTCTATCGCTTACAAATAGAACGTGCTGACGGTACTGAGTTCCTGCTATCAGATTTTGACTCGTTTGAGGTTGCAGTCTTTACGACTGATGCAGCAACTTGTTATGTCGTGGAGTCTGAATTTATTGACGCTGATGATAATTTAATCAGAGTGCCAGCAGACAGACTTTTGCTCAATAATGGTGCTGTACGCTCTTACTTGCAGGACGGTATCATCAGACTTATCATAACGACTGAACTGTCAGACGCTAAGTTTCCAGACGGCGTTAATACAGAGTCAAATATTGTCGCAACCAACTTTTTTTTGAAAACAATATCAGATTAATATAATGAAAACAAAAAACAAGAATATTTGTCACTGCGAGGACGATAATTTAATCAAAATCGTCGTACACGAAACCCCACAGACATCTACACTGCAAAGGGTAGTAGATACTCTGGCAGTTCTGGACGCTTCATTACTGAGATAACAGGTCAAC
>Ga0247608_10002365_pt1 | contig 23751 bp, 14 predicted proteins | sample 176DNAGHGlowgp2_FD_193490 | JGI IMG/M metagenome (GOLD analysis project Ga0247608, IMG submission 193490) | Sheep rumen microbial communities from Palmerston North, Manawatu-Wanganui, New Zealand - 1766 DNA GHGlow gp2 | ecosystem: Host-associated > Mammals > Digestive system > Stomach > Rumen ... | reverse complement strand
TGTCCCTGACTCCTGCCGAAAATTTTAAGTCGGGTGTTAGCGTTACAATGTGGCAGTAGGGGCAGCAGGAACCCAACGGTGAGTTTTTTGGTCTGTAGGATATTTTTGTGTCCTCGCAGTTGGGGCCTGCAAGGTATCCTGAATTTTTACAGACGGTTACTTCTTCCAATTCATCATAAGGAAATGCTGGCCATGAGGAATTTGGAAGAGAGTTAAAGAGGTCAAACAAAAGCGGTGCGGAAGTTGTGTTGCTCTTTATTTCCTTGTTGCCGTTTCCTTCTCCGTTTCCAACCCAAACGCCTACTGTGTATTTTGCGGTAACTCCTATTGCCCATGCGTCCCTGTTGCCGGAGCTTGTGCCGGTTTTCCATGCGATTTTCTTTGAGTTGGCATAGGTCTTCCATTGGCTTTCTTCTGCGGGGCGTGCTCCGTTTGCCAAAGCGGAAAGTGTAAGGTAGCAGGCTCCGGGGCTTGTTGGGTATTTAGTCTTTGCAACTGTATTTTCTTCAAGGCATGCCTAATTCATCATGGTGCAGTATGCAAGGGCTGCTTCATTCAGCGTTATTTCTCCGCCTCCAAGTATAAGTGGAAGACCGTATTGGTCTGCTGTGCGGTTTAGCGTGGTAAATCCGCATTGCTTTAGGTATTCCAGAAATGCCGTTATTCCGTATTGCGACAGGCTTTTTACGGCAGGAATGTTCAGCGAGCGCGAAAGAGCCTCTCCTGCAGGAATGACGCCCCTGTACTGGGGAATGTTGTTTTCCGGCTTGTAGCTTCCAATTCTGGTTGGAACGTCAAGAACAAGCTGGTCGGGCAAAACCATTCCATTGTCAAGCATTGCCGCAAACAAAAATGGCTTTAAAAGACTTCCGGAACTTCTTCTTGCTTGAATCAAGTCTACTGCGGAAGTCTTTGTTCCCTTTATGTTTCCTATGTAAGCGACAGGCTTTTTTGTTGAATTGTCTATGATTATTGCGCACACATTCTTTATGTTCTTAGAAAGGAATTCCTTGTGCCATTTGTTTACGATTCTGTCCGCGTTTCTTTGCAGGTCAAGGTCAATATTTGTGTAGAACTTTGACCTTCCGGGATTCTGCGCCTTTAGGAATTCAAGGTAGTGAGCTGCCTGTGCAGGTAGGGCGAATGGCTTTTCCGGTATTCTTTCTTCAAGGGCAAGCGCAAGTGTTCCTTCATCAATTATCTTTTTTCTGAAGAGCCTTTTTAAAAGCAGGTCCCTCTTTTTCTGGAGTATTTCTTTGTTTGCACCGGGATATACAAGTGCCGGCTGGTTTGGAAGCACTGCAAGCGTTGCTGTCTCTGCCCAGGTTAGACTTTCAGGCGGGCGGTTAAAGTATCGCCATGATGCGGCTTCAAGGCCTATGACGTTTCCGCCGAAGGGTGCGTTTGCTGCATAAAGAGAGAGAATCTGCTTTTTAGTGAGTGTGCATTCAATTATTAGCGCAATAAAGGCTTCTTTTGCTTTTTGCAAAACAGTGCGCCTGGGGTTCTTTTCCAGTATGCGCACAGTCTGCATTGTTATTGTGGAACCACCGGAAACTATTTTGCCTGCCCTTATGTTGGAGGCAAAAGCCCTTGCTATGGAAGCAAAGTCCACCCCCGGATGAATAAAAAAGCGCTTGTCCTCAAATGCGACTATTGCCTTTTCAAACTTGGGGGGAACATTGCCGCGTTCAAAACGCCACTGGCCGTCTTGTGCAACGGATGCCCCCAGAAGTGTTCCTCCGCTGTCGTATACTGCGCAGGAAAATGGGCCGGACTTTCCTATAAGGCTTGCGGTTTGCCAATGGCAGAAAAGCACAAATATGCATTCAACCAAGAATATTATGGCAAACCGCTTGTAAACTTTAAGCATTATTTCTTTTGTTCAACATAAATGCCCGGAATAATTGCGCCTATTGAATCGTCATACATAGCCTCTGCGTGTACGGCCGGAATGTAGAAGCTTCCGTCGTATGCCACAGTGGCGTAGAATGTAAGGTCAATTCTGCTTCCGCTGCTCAGGTTAAAGTAGGTGTATACAGCCTCATCCTTAAAGTCCTGGTAGCTGAACGAAGTTGAAGAAGAGCTTTCTCCACCGCCGATTCTGTCGTTGTTGATTTCCCAGGCAGTTGGGAGCGGCACTGTAAGGGCAATGTTTTCCACCGTCTTTCCAGACGTGTTTGTAACGCGCACGTTAATCTTAAAGTCATCGCCGTGCTTTAGTGAACCCGGGTAAACCGTGCTGCCGTTTGAATCTACATAGGAAACTATAAGGCTAAGACCGTCGTTCTTTGCGGTTTCTGTTCCAGGAACGGAAGTTCCCTTTGCGGTAAGAACACCGTAAAGTGTCTTTCTGCCAGTGTTCTTTATTTCCGCAGTCTGGGAACTGTCGTCTGATGCAGCAAGCGTTTCTATAACGGTCTGCTTTGTCATTGAACCTGACGTTTGCTTGTTGTTTGCAGTTATCTTGTATTCAGCCTTGCCGCTTTCCTGTCCGGTGTAGTAGGGCAGAAGGGAAAGCAGGGACCATGCCGTTTCCTGTGTGCTGAGCCACCTGTCGCTGGAAAGGTTTTCTGCAACAGTCTTTGCCGCATGGGAAGCGGTGCGGTTGTCTTTTATAAGGTTGAGCGTAAAGAGGTAAATTGCCTGTTCCCTTATGCTTGAGCTGAATGAGCCGCCCGTAAGCCTAAAGAATACATCCTGCATTGTGAATTTCTTTATAAGGTCTTTTGCAACGTTTTCGCGTCCGCTCTGTGCGTATGCCGCTGCAAGTAGAAGCCTTGTTCCCTGGTTCATGCTGCTGTCTGCAAGGCGGTTCATTGCGCCAAGGTTTGCGTGGTTTGCAAGGGAAAGAACAAAGAGCCTGTAAGCCTCGTTGTCCTTTTGGTCGCCATAACCGTCACGGTCCTCGTTTTCTTCAAGCCAAGAAAGAAGCGGTGAATAAATTGAATCTGGAACCTTGTAGCCGGCCTTCTTTGCCTCGCAGAGGAAGTGAAGGGCATAGCAAGAGCCCCACATTGAAGGACTTGTGTTTCCTGGCCAGTAGCCCATACCACCGCTTGCCGTCTGGTACTGAGGATATCTCTCTATTACAGACTCAACGTTAGCCTTTACCTTGTCCGTCTGGGCATCGCTAAGCTTGATGAATGAAGGAAGGTAAAGCTGTGGGAAGCCGCCAGAGGTAATCTGTTCAATACAGCCGTGAGGATACTCTGTAAGGTAAGAAAGGCGCTCAGAAAGGTTCAGGGCTGGAAGCAGTGAAAGTTCAACCTGCAAAGATGCCGTGCCCTTCTGGCTTGGAGAAGGTACGGTTACAGTTTCCGTCTTTCCTCCGCCAACCTCAAAGTATTTTTTGTATGTAACAGGAATACCGCGCGAAAGAACCTTTACGTTCACTTTGGATTGTGCGCTTATATTGCTTGCGCTTGCGTTAAAGACAAATTCTGCTGTTCCCGGATTCTTTACGGAAGCCCTAAAGCTTACAGTTTTGTTTTCTCCGGCTGGAACCGTTACGGATTTTGAGCTTGTGTCAAACGAAAGTCCCTGTGCGGCTGCGTTTACGGTAACGTTTCTTGAAGAAGACATTCCGTTAAAGACAGTGACAGGAATTTCAAGAGTTTCGCCAGCTCCTATTGTGCGTGGCAATACCGGCTGAATCATAAGGTCGCTCTTTACAGGAACCTTCTTTTCCGCAGTTCCGTATGCACCGTCGTAGCCTGCTACAACAACAGCTCTTACGGAGCCAATGTATTCAGGCATGGTGAATTTTGTTGCCTTCTTTTCTCCAGCCTTAAGGGTGAAGGGGCCAAAGTACTTTACAACAGGGGTAAAGCGTCCCGTATCCTTTTTGCCGTTGCCCTCATCATCTTCGCCACCACCTATTGCAAGCAGTGTTTCGAGTTTGCCGGAGTATGCGTTCATTATGTAAGAGTAAATGTCCCAAGACAAAAGCTGCGATGCTTCCTTCTTGTAGAATTCGCTGCGGATGTCCGGGGCGTGATAGTTTGTAAGTCCAAGAAGACCTTCGTCAACAACAGCAAGGGTGTAGGTCATAGGCTTGCCGTTCTTTTCGCTTACGGAAACAACAGCCTCTTTTCCAGGCTCGTATTTTTCCGGTACGGTTATCTGCGGTTCAAGGATGGAAGACGGATCTTCTACCATTACCGGAACAATACCGTACAGGCGTACTGGCAAGCTGTTTGCCGTCTGAAGGTGCTTTTGCAAAAGCGTAACATGCACGTAGACGTTTGGAGCCATATCCCTTGTAAGTGGCAGCTTGTAGACCGTAGTTCCTTCCTTTGTCTTTAGCCAGCTCTGTGAAAGGATTTTTCCGTTGCGCTCTATTGTAACAAGGGCATGCTCGTCTGCGCCAGTTGCAAAGGAAATAGAAGCTGTTTCGCCAGTCTTGTACTTCTGCTTGTCGCAAACAAGAGTAACCATGGCTGCACTGCCGGAGCTTCCTTCCTGAGCCCTTCCAGCCCATCCCGGCCAGTCAATGTAGACAATCTTTGCGGCTGAGTGTCCGCTGTTTCCGTCTTTTACAACAACAATGTAGCGTCCCCAGTCAGGATATTTTACCTGGAACTTAAACGATGCGCGTCCCTTTGTTACGTCTGTACTTCCGCTTGCAATCTTTTCGTGATAGTTATCGCTTACGTATGTTGCGCTTGAAAGTGCGTCTTTTTCCCACCACCACTTCCATTCAAGCTTGTAGATTGCCCAGTCAAGGCTTGCGCTTTCAACAGGCTTTCCGTCCGGGGTAAGAAGAACTACGTCTGCCGTGTGGTCAGTGTCCGTAAGCAGCATTCCGCGAGCCTCGTCTCCCTTTGGAAGCTTAAGACCTACATAGCGCTCGTAGGGGCTGTATGTCATGGACTTGTATTCTGTAGAGAAAGCACCTGATGGTTCAAAAATGCGGCTTGTAAAGTTTGCGCGGAGCTTTCCTGGAAGGTTGCTTCCTGCATTCAAGTTGGAAGAGAAAGAAACCTCAGAATTGTCGTCTAGGTGGCCGGACCAGATATTGTCTCTCTTTGAGTCAAGGGAATTCTCCGGGTTTGTGAATGAATATGCGCTGTAGCCGTCAAAACCTGTGCTTGCGGCAGAGAAGGTTACGCTTACGTCCGCCTTGTAGCCGGGAGTCTTTGCACCGTGCAGCCATTCACCGCTAAGGGTAAATTTGTTGCCCGATGGGACAAGGTATTTTGCCGGTGAAGAAAGCTTAACCGCAAGCCTGTTTGGAACAACAGTCTCCACCCTAAGTGCCTTTGTCCATTCCTGTGCGCCAATTTTTACCTTTGCCTGCCACAAACCTGTAACGTCGCTCTCGGAAGTCTTAGCCTGAATAGGATAAAAACCGTTTTCGCCGTTCTTTATGGTGCTGGTCTGGGTTACGCGGCCAAGAGGGTCAGAAAGTTCAAAAATAAGCGGAATATCGAGCGGGAGCTTCTTTTCCTTGTCCTGCAGAACAAAAGTAAGGTACTGGGTGTCTCCCGGTCTCCATACATCGCGCTCTCCGTAGATAAAGCCCTTAATTCCGTCCTTGCTCACTATACCGTCAGTCTGGAAGTGGCTTGTGCTAAGGCTAGTTCCGTCTGCAATCTTAAGATAAGAAGACTGTCCGTTTGAACTTGCGCGTATAAAATGAACGTTTGATGCGTCTGCAAATTTTGCACATCCGTTGGAATCAGTCTTTGCCTGGTTGATTACAGAACCAACGTAAGAATAGAGTGTAACCTGAATGCCGCTTGTTGGCTCTGCATTCTTTATGTCCGTCGTGGTAACGTAAAGTGTTCCGTCCGTAGTGCGCTTGGCGTTTATGCCAATGTCCGAAACCATTACGTTGCGCTTGATAAGAGATTTGCTGTTGTACCTTGGCGTATAGTATGCCGGGTGGCAGGGGTCGTTCTTGTAAGACCAGAAAGTTTCCCTGTCTTCGTACTTAAGGTTGTCCCAGTAGTCCCAGTAGCTGTCTTCTCCGGGAAGCCTGTCCTTTTCTATGGTATCTTCCGGCTGGGGAAGCTGGGAGAAGTCCCTATGGTTGTCGCGGCAGATATACTTTACGTTCTTTTTCCTAAAAGAAATGCGGATTTGGAACATTCCGTCGGGGTACTTCTTTACGAGGGGAGAAAGGTCAAGACCGCGGGCAATGTACTTGTTCTGCATAGAATCCTTCCATTCCCATTCAACAAAATTCTCCCAAACCGGCTCTCCAACGCGGTAAAGTTCAGAAGTTCCGTCAAAATCGTTTTTCTGCAGGAACTGAACCATGTTGTGGTCGTAGATTGCATAAGCCTGAACAAGAAGGCCTGTAAGGTTCCTGGTTTCTACGGGAAGGGAAGTGCCCTGCGAAGTTGGCAGAATGTTGCCGTCATTCAAAAAGCGCACTTCTGGAAGATCCCAGTGTTCATCCAGCTTTATGGAAGATTCCTTGCCAAGAGCCGTACCGTCCGAACTCTTTAAATTCTTTGCAATAGTAAGAACAGAGAAATTTTCAAAATCAGAATCATTAAAAATAGTAAGAACGTTGTCCCTTGCCGTAATGGAAACATTTTCCGCAGCGCTGCCAATCTTGGAAAGCTTTGTCATTGGCGTAACAAGAGAAGAAAGGTCCTGCTTTGTGTCCAGCGGGCGTGAAAAGCTTACGATAATTGAATTCTTCTTGGTGCGGTTTATGTCTACAATTCCAAACTGGGCAATTGCGGGAATGTTGTAAATCTTTTTGCCGCGAAGCCTCTTGTCTGCCTTGCCCTTAAGCCCAATGCTCTTTCCCTTCCATGAAACAGAAAGAATTTTTGCCTTGTTGCCAGCAAACACGTTCTTTATAAGGAAGCGCCTTGCGGAAGAATTTTCTATTGATTCCCATTCAATGATGCACTTTTTGCCCCAGAAGCCATTCACCTTTGCCTTAAGAATCTTCTGTACGGCTTTGAGCGGCTCCGGTGCATCCGTCGTTATAAGACCGGAAAGAGAATAGCTGTTGTCGCCCTCGTTAAGACGCAGCTCGTCAAAAGTAACTGAATAGCTTGGACTTGTTGTAATAAAGCGGTGGGCATAGTTGCCTGTAGCACCCTTGCTTGCAAAAAGCTTAGAACAGTCTGCCGTTAGAACAAGCTTCTTGTTCCCCTTAAAAGGCTTATCCGGCACAAAAGTAAAAGTCCGCGAGTCGGTCGATTTCCATTCACCCTGAACCTTGGGGCTTATGCTAAGCGCTTCTTCCGCCTTGCATTCAATTTCCTGGGTAAAACTGATTAGAATGGGGGAAACCCTTTCAATGCACTCAGGAGAAATTGCTTCTATAAATTTATCGTTTTCCTTGTTGTACGAAAGCTCCTTCTGTGAGCATGAAAAAACAGAAAACAAACTTGCAAATGCGGCAATAAAAACCGCGGCCGAAGATAAAATACCCTTTTTATTTCTCATACCATAATTTTAGTGTAAGAGGGTATACATAGTCAATAATTAGAAAACTTTAAGCAATTTTGGGTAAAGATGTTCTGGACGGGAGCCTTGAGGACGGTAGTCCTACTTGCTCTACCATTTTGCCTTTTGGCTAATTCGACAGTCCATGCCTTTGCGCCACCGCCCTTTCGCCCTTCGCCTATTCGGCTCATACCGCTTGCGCGGTACTAAAGGGGCTCCACGGCGGCGTATGACCCAAAAAAATCCCTCCTGGATTTTTTTGGGTATCGCAGAATTGCCAAGCAATTCTGCGTGCTGCTAAGCCGCGCATCCATGCGCTCTTTACGAATAGCAAGAAAGATAAGTGTAGCCCATATATCAAGCGATACATCTGTAACACCACCAACAGTCACATATTCTTTGACAGCTGCCCAAGGGTATTATATTGTTCGTCAAAATAATGGATACGAGGCTTGTCCTTTGCCATCTGAAATGATTGGTTCTGAAATAGATCCTGTTACAAATTGTTGGGTAAGGTAAAGTTTCGGTATGACGGCATGAAGGCAACAGAAAAAGAATAGTTTCCGCTACCAGCTAAAGCCTACATCTGGAACTGGATTGCCACTACTTGTTGTCCATGTTTTGTAAATAGAGCTTGTGTTATTGCTGTTTACCCATGAATTCATATCTGAAACGGATGGAACTCCGGTTGTAGAATTGGATTCGCTGTCTGATTTTCCATAGACACCAACTGATGAAGTTCCTGATTTGTAATAGTTATGGGTTGTTGTACATGAGCCGCTTCCGCCTGTATCAATTTTTCCAACGACACCACCGCTTGATCCGCTGCTTGCCGAAACGGAGCCTGCATTGTAGCAGTTGAATACATATGCATCATAACTTAAAGTACCGCTTATATCGCAATTTCCTGCGATTCCGCCTACTTTATTACGACCAGATACAGAGCCTAAATTGGTACAATTTATAGTTCCTTTTCCAGATCCGCTTGAGGAGTGTGTATTACCGGTAATGCCTCCGACTTCAGATGCGCTACCGCCTTGGACGTTTCCAGAATTTATGCAGTTTCTTACAATGCCGAAGGCTGAACCCACAATTCCACCAATAAGAACATAATTGCTTCCAGTGTAAGTTACAGTTCCCTTGTTTACGCAAGAGTCAATTATAGATCCAGAAACATTTTCTCTTCCGGCAATTCCGCCAAGGTAGCCATATGAGCTTGTGATAGCTCCTTCGTTTACACAGTTTCTTATTGTAGGACTGTCTCCGTTCCCCATCAGTCCTACAATTCCTCCAGCAGTATCCGTTGCTGTTACGGCAACCCTGTTTGTGCATCCCACGATAAGTCCGTTGATAAGGCTTTTAGTTATTCCTGCACTGGTTGCAGTTCCTTCTACGGTAAGGTCTTTTACCGTTCCGTTTACGTCAACAAACAAAGCAACCTGTCCGTTCAGTCCTGAAATTGTCTTGTTGTTCCCGTCAAAAGTTCCCTTAAAAATCTTTATTGCGGCAAAGTCTGAGTTAAGGGTAACATCGTTTTCTAGTCTAATCGTTTTGCCGGAAAAATCTTTGCCGCCTGAATCGGCTAGGACGGATATTACATCCATTCCGTCTGCACTTATAACAGAAATTGTTGTAACGGAGTTGTAATTTTCTTCTGTAAGGTTTTCTGCATCAAAGATGTTTATAAGTTTTCCATTGTCAGAAATGTACCAGTCTTTTGGTATTCCGCTTACAATTTGTTGAGTTACTGCAAATTTCGAGTATTCATCATCTATAGTTGTTGAAGGACTTGTAGTGGCGGCAAGTGAAATACCAAAAGTTGCCGTTGAATAGGTTGATGGCGTGATTGTGGCAACAATGCCGTCCGTGCATTCTGAGGGCGGGGTAAGCCGGCCGGTTATGGTAATTATTTGTGAATACAGATACACGTCGTTCTTTTTGTTTGAACCAACAGGAATGTATGCGCTTCCGCCCATTTTGAACGTGCCTAATGCATATACACCGCCACCATTTACGCTTGTTTCATTTGAAGAAATCTTGGCTGTTCCTTTTATGTCTGCAACTGCACCGCTACCTATATATAGCCCACCGCCGTCTTTTGCGCTGTTGTTAAAGGCGATGGAGCCTCCCGTCATTGTGAATGTGCATGGATTTACACCCTGTTTTTCGCAGTATATTCCGCCGCCAAGCCCTATAGCCGCGTTGCTTGTATCAGTTCTTGTTGCCTTGTTTGCATAAGCAGCGCTTGTGCCGCCTATGGTTCCTCCCTCCATTATGACGGTTCCCAGATTAAAAATGCCGCCTCCGACACTGTTGCTTGCAGTATTGGAACAGATGACGGTGTCGTCCTTTATGGTGAATGTAGCACCTCCTGCAACACGAACGCCACCGCCTTCTGTAGAATTTCCGTTTTTTAGCGTAATATTCTGGACCGTCACGCTTGCCCCGGATGCAATGTTTAGAACGCGGCCCTTGTTGTTTGCGTCTATTGTAGCTCCGCTTCCTTCGCCGATGATTGCAAGGTGGCCGATTGTGCTGCTTACGTCTATAAAGCTTCCTCCGGCAATACTTGACGTGGGGACTGTGGGTGTTCCATTAACGTGAAGCTCCCAGGGGGAAGTTCCGCTTATTTCGCTTTGCCTTATGTTTTTGCCTGCAACTTCATTAAGGCGGGCCATGGCTTTTTCTATTGTGCCAAAGGGGAGTTCTGATGTTCCTGTAGCACCGCTGTCGCTTGCGCCCTGCTTTACGTAGATTTTCCTGTAGACAAAGCATTCCACGCATGCCGCCGTTACGCTAAAGCCGGATTCAAGGTGGGGTGCGGTTCCGCTTGTCCAGCTGTTTGTGGTTAGGCCTGGTAAGACCGCTATGTATTCCGTGCATTCATACAGGGGAATTGAATTTACTGCGCTTGCAGATGATGCATAGAAGGAGATGGTTATGGGGTAGCTTCCTGTCGGACTGTTATCTGCTGATATAGTGGCTGAACCCGTATCGCTGCTTCCGGAGCCAAGGCTGCTTTCCCACTTGCAGTAGCCGATTCCGCTGCCGCTAGTCCAGCTTATGGAAAGGCTCACGTTTCCGCTTCCGCTTGCCGTCTCCATGCTTATCGGAACCGTTGTGCTTGGAACTGAGGCTGATAGGGTTGCGGTCTTTGGTTGGCTCTGAAAGACTGTGGTTCCGTCTGCCGTTTTTGCGCATGCGGTGATTGTCCATGTGCCTGCCGCCAGGCTTTCGTTGAATGAGTAGTAGAGGCCGCTTACGTCTGCTTCAACTTCTGTGCCGCCTGATCTTGCCGTTACAGTGTAGGTTAGGCCACTTGTTCCGGGCACTGCGTTGCGTGAGTCTGGGCTTGTCTGGTCAGGACTTAGTTGGGACGGAAGGGCGCTTGCGCTAGGCATGCTGAATGTACCGCTTAGGGAGAATTTTTGAGGGCCGCTGCCGGAAGGGGCATCAGGAACGGACGGAGATACAATGCCTGAGCATGATGATATGTTTAGCAATAAAAGCAGTGTGGCCGTAATGTAAAGGAATGCATGGAATTTGTTCTTCATGGCAAAACTCCTTTTTGTGGTGGCTCTAACTCTCTTCTATATTTTACGGTATATTAAGGATGAATTCAATAGCTAAAATGCCCAGGTGGCGGGAATGCCTAGGATGCGGTCGCACTGGACGTTTTTTATCATGTTCATCTGGGAAAGCCTGTGCTCGGTGAATTTTTGGTCGCAGGGAACTTTAAGCTGCGTTTCGCGGATTTCTTCGACGCATTTTTTTATTTGGGGCGTGAGTATGGCTTTTGCAGGTGCCACGTAGTCGCTTCCGATTACGGGTCCCCTCCGTGAAAGGTATTGGTCAAAGTCAAGTTCTGGTCCTCCAAAGTCAAAGCCTTCTTCTGCAAAGGGGACAAAGGCCATGTTAAAGTCAAAGCATGGGTTTAGGACCGTGCGCTCAAAGGTGTCGTTGTTGACCATAAAGCCAAAGTTGCCAAAGTGGCGGTCGCAGTTTAGCGTTATGCAGTCTGCTACCACCATTCTGCGGAAGTCGTCCTCGCAGCCAAAGTCACGGTAGATTTCCAGTAGCTTTGGAAGAGTAAGCTTGTCCTTGTAGAACATGGAGATTGGACGGTAGCCAAATTCCTGGGAAGTGAAAATCTTGCAGTCGGAAACAATGTGTCCATCATATTTTCTTAGGCTGTACTTTACGGATTTGCAAAGCTTTTCAAAGACCTGGCTTGCAAGAACTTCGCCGTAGGGTTCAAGTCCTGTGTTCCTTGCACCCTCACTTCCGGTTTTTATAAGGTGTATGCCGTCTTTCTCGTTTAGCCAGCACTTGTCGTAGGCTCCGTCGGTTGTAAGTTCTGGTGACGTGGTTGACATTTGGATTCCGAAAAGTCCGTTGCCGTCAAAGGAAAGCTTTGACACGACTTCGTCAAAATTGTTTTCGTAGAGGTTGACGTCTTTCCAAGTGACGCTTTCCCTGTCGCTCTTTACCCAAAGGGTGTCCGTTAGGGAAAGGCAGTGGGTAAGGGCTATAAAGCCGCTCTTTGTCTTTCCCCCGCACATTTCAAGGATTTTTTCCACGTGAGCCCTGTGCTTTGCCGAGCTTCTGTTTGCCGTCCAGGAATCAATGTCTTGGCACCAAAATGGAAGGGGCTGGTGTTCCCTTGTGATTTTGCAAATTTCAAGTTCGCCTTGGCCTTCTATTATGAAGTCGCACAGGGGAGTTTCTTTGTTTATGAGCGTGTAGGTTAATCCGTCCATGCCTTTATTCTAGCGGATAGAAATGCTTTTGGCAAGAAAGAGTTTTGTGTAGCGGATTTCATTGGGACAGACCCTGAGTCATGCTTCGACAGGCTCAGCGACCGCGCAGGGTGACGGATGGCGAGAAACCTACGCGGGATTGTAAGGGCGGCGCAGCCGTTCCGGTAGGAATGGAGCCGAAAGGCGGAACCCTGGAAAGCCCGTGACGCAGAGGCATGTTCGGTCGGATTAGCCAAAAGGCAAAATGGTAGAGCAAGTAGAATTACCGTCCTAAAGACTAGCGTCCTAGAGGCTTTTATATTTGCACTAAAGTCTTTTTTTTGGTATAGTTGCCGTATGGTTAAAGCAAATTCCCTGGTTTTGTATAAAAATACGGTTGCGATTGTTCTTTTGGAGGACAAGGGCAAGTTTTCCATTAAGTACCGTTCACTTCCGGCTACTGGCTCAAAACCTGCCCAGTTTGCGGAGCAGAGCGTTAGGGCTAAGGATTTTATTCTTTTGCATGAAGGGCCTGCCTCTTTGGAGAAGGCTCTGGATGCCGCTGACCGTGACGCTTGCAGGGAAGAGGATTTGTATGATACGGAAAGTTCCAATCCGCTTGCCGCCCAGATTAAGGAATGCTGGGAACTTTTGTCTGCCGATGATGAGACTGCCCAGACTCCCATGCCGCTTGACGAGCTTTGTTCGCTTTTCCACGGGACTTTTGATGCGGACGAGGCCTACTGCCTTTACCTTTCGCTAAAGAACACGGTCTATTTTTCCCAGCTTTTGAAGGAGCAGCTTAACGGAAAGCTTGTTTTTCTTCCGCGCTCAAAGGAAGAGATTGATTCTATGGTCAAGAAGGCCATGCTTAAGGGCAAGGAGGCTGAGCTTAGGGAGGAATTCCTTGGCCGCCTAAAAGCCAGAAAGCTTGAGCTTCCTCAGGACGGAATTTACATGGGGGACGTTGAAGCTCTTGCTCTTGGTAAGACGGACAAAAGCCGCACTTTGCACGATGCCCATATAAAGGAAACCCCCGAAAGCGCACACAAGGTTCTTCTGGAGACAGGCATTTGGGACATTACAAGGAATCCCTATCCCCTGCGCTGGGGGCTTAGCATGCAGTCTGCTACTGAAGGCCTTTCTTCTCCGCCAAAGGATGAGGAGCGCGTAAGGGTGGGCGGTATTGCCTGGGCAATAGACAGTGAGTGGTCTGCCGACCCTGATGATGCCGTTGCTTATGACGGTGAGTATCTTTGGATTCACATTGCAGACCCTGCAAGTACGGTTATGCCTGATTCTTCAATAGACAAGTCTGCACGCGCAAGGGGTTCTACTCTTTACATACCGGAGGGGGCTTCCCGTATGCTTTGCGAGGATTCGCTTTCTGACTATGCGCTTGGGCTTAACGAGATAAGCTTTGCCCTTTCTTTTAGGCTAAAGATAAATAAGGAAGATGCTACTATAGAAGAGTGCTCGGTTCTTAAGACTGTTGTGGACGTAAAGAGGCTTACCTACAAGGCGGCTGATGAGCAGTGCGAAAGTCCTGAACTTAAGCCTTTGTTTGATATTGCATGGGCTAATATAGAGAAGAGGAAAAAATCTGGTTCAGTTCAGATAGATATTCCTGAGGTTCACATAAATGTTGATCCGGAGACAAAGAAGGTTGAGATTCTTCCGGACACGCATTACAGGAGCCAGGACATGATCCGCGAGATGATGCTTCTTGCGGGAGAGGGGGCTGCACGCTTTGCTTTTAAGAACAACATTCCATTTCCTTTTGTTAGCCAGGACGCACCCGCTATGCCAGCCCCGGAGGAGATTCCCTCTGGTCTTGCGGGGCAGTTCAGGATTCGCCGCTGCATGAGGAGACGCTCTGTTGGCGTAACCCCTTCCATGCACTGTGGACTGGGCCTTGCAATGTACAGCCAGGTAACAAGCCCGCTTCGCCGCTATGGAGACTTGATTGGCCACGAGCAGCTTAGGGCTTTTTTGGACGGTCGGGAGCTTTTGGACAAGGACACAATGCTTATGCGTGTTAGCGAGGGTGATGCCGCTTTTGTTGCCGCCCACAAGGCTGAGCGAAAAAGCAACATGCACTGGACGCTTGTCTATCTTTTGCAGAACCCGGACTGGGTTGGGGAGGCTGTTTGCGTGGACCTTGGAGGAAAGCAACCCCAGTGGTTCATTCCGTCGCTTGGACTTGAGACCTACATGACGCCCAATAATCCTGTTGAGCTTAACGGCGTGCTTAGGATAAAGCCTTCCAAGATAAACCTTAGCGAGCTTACGGTGGATTTTGTGGAGGCCTAGGGGTGAATAAAAAATAAATTGTCATTCCGAACGCTACGCCACGACCATACGCACTTGCTTTGGTCGTGTGTTTCGGAATCTGTAGACGTTAGCGGTTGGTGAGCGTGGCTTTGCCCAAGTCGAACCACGGTTGGTGAGCGTGGCTTTGCCCAAGTCGAACCGCGGATGGATTGTGGGACAGACCCTGAATCAAGTTCAGGGTGACGGTTGGTTGACGGCCGGTTATTATTCGATATACTAGTGTTGAACTAAAGCTGGCATTTTGCTATTATAGCACACATGATAGTAATGAAGTTTGGCGGCTCTTCGGTCGCAAATGCAGAAAGAATAAGGCACGTTGCCTCCATAATCCAGGCATATAAAGAACAGCGTCCCGTTGTTGTACTTAGCGCAATGGGAGACACCACAGACTACCTTCTTGACGCGGCAGACATGGCCGTAAAGGGTACCGTTGACATTGCACAGGTTGAAAAGCTCCACTTTGACACAGCCACGGAGCTTGGCATTGAAGTTCCTGTAATCAAGGAGCTTTTGAATGAGCTGCACACCCTGCTTACAGGTATTTCCATGCTCCGCGAGCTTACCAAGCGTACCCGCGACTACCTTGTCTCTTTTGGCGAGAGAATGTCCGTTCGCATGATGGCGGCATATCTTAAGAAGGAGGGGACTCCCGCCACTTTCTACGATGCATGGGATGTTGGCATGGTTAGCGATTCAAACTACATGTCTGCAGAGCTTTTGGACGAGGTTTGGCAGAACATTCCAAAGCACCTTTCTTCTTACAAAGAGGGCAAGTCTTCTGAAATCCCGATCGTAACCGGATTCATAGCAAAGGACAAGCACGGCACAATAACGACTCTTGGACGCGGTGGCAGTGACCTTAGCGCAACGATGATTGGTGCCGCAATGAATGCAGATGAAATCCAGACTTGGAAGGATGTTGACGGTATTCTTACGGCAGACCCGCGCGTTGTAAAAGAGGCTCACCCAATAAGCGAAGTTACTTATGAAGAGGCACAGGAGCTTGCCATGTTCGGAAGCCAGGTTCTTCATCCCCGCAGCATGATTCCATGCAGAAAGTCCGGGACAAAGGTACGCGTAAAGAACAGCTACAACATAAAGAGCCCCGGTACCCTTATCGTGGAAAAGCATTCAGGTGCAACGCCGCCTGTTACAGCTATTACGAGCGTAAAGAACGTTAACCTTATAGACATCCAGTCAAGCCACATGTTTGGTGCGTCTGGATTCCTTGCCCACATTTTCAACCAGTTCCTTAAGTGGAACATAAGCGTAGACGTAATTGCTACATCCGAGGTTTCCGTGAGCCTTACGGTTAGCGGAAAGACAGAGCTTGACGGCCTTGTGGAAGATTTGAGTCGTGCTGGGGAAGTGCATGTAAAGAAGGACAAGGCCATTGTTACGGTAATCTGTGACGCGGCACATTCAAGTTCACTTCTTGCAAAGGCTTTTGCTTCCCTTGCAAAGGAAGACATTAACGTTCAGATGATAAGCCAGGGTGCAAGCAAGGTTAACATTTCCTTCCTTGTGGACACCAACCAGGCGGACAAGACCGTATGCATTTTGCACAAGGCTTTTTTTAGCTAGTGCGGTTTGGCGGATTTAATCCGGATTTACTTATTAAAGCGAAAATTTTTTGAGGTGTATATATGAAGATTGCGTTTGTTGGTTACGGAAAGATGGGGCACATGCTGGAGAGCACAGCCATTGCTCTTGGACACGAGTCTGCGGTTACGGTGGATGTTTTTGCAAAGGACGCAAAGGTTATCGTTCCAGAAGGAGACGCAGATGCCATTGCCCGTGCGGTAAAGGAAAGCGGGGCAGAAGGCATTATAGAGTTTACCCATCCAAGCGCCGTCATGACAAACATAAAGGCCCTCTTGCCCTTGCAGCTTCCACTTGTGGTTGGAACTACAGGCTGGAACGACAAGGTTGATGAAGTTGCAGCCCTTGCCGCAAAGTGCGGTGGAAGTCTCATGCATTCTGCAAACTTTTCCATAGGCGTTAATATGTTCTACCGCATCGTGGAAGAGGCTTCCCGCCTTGTTAACAACTTTGCAGAATATGATGCGGCAGTCTGGGAGATGCACCACAACCAGAAGGCAGATTCCCCGTCTGGAACGGCATTGGACATTGCCCGCCGCGTTATGTCCGGATTAAAGCGCAAGACGGAAATTGTTACGGACGAATTCAAGCAGAGGCCCCAGCCCCAGCAGCTCCACGTCTCTAGCACAAGGTGCGGTACTGTTCCCGGAACGCACAAAGTCTTCTTTGACAGCGTTGCAGACACAATAGAACTTACACACACTGCAAGAAGCAGACAGGGCTTTGCAAGCGGGGCTGTCCACGCACTTGAAAACCTAAAGAAATTCATTGACGACGGAAGTCTTGCCAAAGGAAAAATCTACGGAATGAGCGACGTCTTCCCGGGTATGTTCTAGGCATGAAAAAGAAAAGCTCGGTTTCTGAAATTTCCAACGACTCTGATCCCAACTCTGTATTTGATACCGGCATGCTAAACTTGGCTGATGTTACCCAAGACTTTAGCATGGATGAACTTGACCGCTGGAACACTCTTGTTGGTCTTGTTCAGTCTGTGATTGCTTTTATAGAGAAATTCATTCCGGGGTATACAGCCCACATATTCTACCACTCAGACGAAAGCCGTGAGTACAGGGAAATAGACAGGGAAGGTGTCTCCACTATTCCTGAGGATTCAATTTTTATAGGCTGCCTTTCCATGGTTACGGAGACGGTTCCTCTTGCCCAGTTCTTTAGCGACTACGGCATTGATGATCCGATTATCAGCCACTTCCTTCAGAATGTTTACCAGGGTGAATACATAGTTCCCATTGTCCACAGCTTTGAGCTTCTTGCATTCATAATCATTGGCACAAGCAACGAATATTTTGCCGACGCAGAATCTTCGCTGGATCCTTCCAAGGTATATTTCCTTAACAAGCTTGCCGCCAGAATGCGGGTGAACCTGTATGCCGCATCCGTTTCAGACAGGCGTCAGAGGGAACTTTTGCACATGACGCAGTTCCCGCTTTCACTGCAAAGGCACAGCTCCTTAAACGAAGTGTTTGCAAACCTATTGGACGACTTGCGCTCCCAGATTGAATTTGATGCTGGTGTCTGCTATGCCTACGAGCAGGAAACCAATATGCTTGTTCCCTTTGCTAAGAAGGGCATTTCCGGCCGTGTTGCCAAGCTTAAGGTTGGAAGCGGAATTTCGGGGCAGGTCTTTGACTCTAAGCGCAGCATCTTTGTTCCGTCCAGAAAGGAGCATCCCTTCTATTCACTTGTGGAAAAGGAATCTTTTATTGACGGTTCCTTTATCTCCGTTCCCTTTGGCAATGACAAGACGTGGATTGGGGTTATAACACTCTGCCGCCACGAGGGCAACCCAAAGTCTTTTGGCGTAGAACACCGTTACATGCTGGAAATTGCGTCATCATTCATTGCAAGCGACATAACAAGCCGCCAGCTCTACCAGAAGCTGGATGAATCAAGCTTTGCCGTCGTAAAGTCCCTAACCTGTGCACTGGAGGCAAAGGACAAGTATACGGAAGGCCACTCCGACCGCGTAAAGGAATATGCTGTTAACATTGCGCAGCGCCTAGGCTATACTGATGAGCAGATTCACCAGATACGATACGGTGCAATGCTTCACGATATTGGAAAGATTGGCATAGGGGATGACATCCTTAACAAGAGGACTCGTCTTAGCGATGAGGAATACAAGAAGATTAAGCAGCATACGGAGATAGGCTACCATATTCTGGACAACAATTCTTTCTTTGACGATGTAAAGGATTTTGTACGCTACCACCACGAGACCCTAAAGGGGACTGGCTATTACGGAAAGAAGCTTGGTGAATACCCGGAAGGGGCAATGATTGTAAGCTGCGCCGACATTTTTGATGCGCTTACCTCCCAGCGTCCTTACAGAAAGCCGCTTACCATAGACAAGGCCTTGTGCGAGCTTAAGAAACTTGTTGGGCTTAATTTTCCAGAATATGTCTACAATGCTTTTGAAAAGTACGTCCATTCGGAAGAATTTACGAAGTATTACGAATCTTTAAAATGACTTGGGGTAAGAAATGCTTTTTGCAGTTGACATAGGAAACACAAACATAGTTGCCGCTCTTTTTGACGGAAAGAACCTTCGTAACCAATGGAGGATAGCAAGCGACTCCCGCCGTACAGGGGATGAATATTCAAGCGTAATTTCCACCCTGATACGCGACGAAAACATTCAGGCAAAGAATATAGACAAAGCCATAATAAGTTCCGTAGTACCAGATTTATTGGGGCCTTTTGTTACGGTTAGCCAGCGCCTTACAAAGAAAAAGCCCTTCGTTCTTTCTTCTGCCCTTGCTTTTTCCGGCCAACTTCCGGTAAGGCTTCCTGAAGGTTCTACCCACGAGCTTGGAACAGACCTTTTGTGCAATGCGGTTGGTGCATGGGAACTTTTCCACGGTGCAAATATTGTCGTTGACTTTGGAACAGCACTCACCCTTACCGTTACGGACTCAAAGGGAATAATCCGCGGCATTACAATTTCTCCGGGCCTTAGGACTGCAATCCATGCCCTTGCCACAAACACCGCCCAGCTGCCTATTGTTCCACTGGAAGCCCCATCTTCCAGCCTTGGCTCCACAACAAAGGAAGCTATTCAGGCTGGGGTTGTCCTTGGCTACAAGGGGCTTGTTGAATACCTTATTTCCCGCGTAAAGGACGACTTGTATGCTGCATCAGGGGACAGACAGGATAGCGTAAGCGTTGTTGCCACCGGCGGCCTTAATAGCGTGCTAAAGCCCATAACGGATTCATTCGTTGTGGTGGACAAGGAACTTACTCTGAAAGGCCTTAAGACCATAAGTGACATCTGCTGTCCATAAGTTTTGCGCTGCCATTTTTACTTTCGTTCAGGGAATCTTTCGTATTCTTTTTTGCATTGTTTGGCTATTTCTTTGCATTGTTCCGGTGTAAAAGAAAAACTGTACTTGGCTATTTTTTCTTTACTGAATGATGGGCGGCATTCAAGGCTCAGTTCTATTTCAAAATTTATTTCTTTTTTTTGGGGACTGAGATTTTTTAATTGAAAGGTTAGGTTTGGCTCTATGAATCCTAAGCCATTCCACTTTGGCTGTTTAAACTGCGCCAGGTCTAAAAACCATTGGGCTATTTTTTTCCAGTCAGACGAGAGTAAAAACGGGTCTGTGTTTTCCCAGTTGTTTTGGCCGTCAATGACTTGAATGTTTATTATGAGCCAATTCTTATCGTATTTTTCAGTACCAGTAAAATCTGGAAATTCATAATTCCGGCTTGAAAGCAGAATGGTCTGATTTTGTTCATTGTTAAAAGAAACCATGTGTTACCCAATGAAGGATTGCAAAAAGGCATACGCCGCCATGGAGGGGCCCGCGCAAGCGGGTTGCGCTAGCAATGGAGCCGACAGGCGGAATCCCGGAACGGCGGTGACGAAAGGCATGAAGGCCGATTATAGCCAGAGAATGGATGGTAGAGCCTAAAAACTACCGTCCAAATAAAGAAAAAGACTTTCTTATTCCTCTACAGGCAGCGTGTAAAGATCCAGGGCACTCTTTGACCATTTTCTGGTAAGAGCCGGGTAGCTGTCCCTTAAAAGAAGGAACTGGTTGAGCGCCTTGGGGTACTGGGCCATAAAGTAGTAACATTCGCCAAGGTAGAAGTTTGCGCGGTTTGTGACGGATGCTGACCTGTTCTGCATAAGGAACTGCTCCAAGTCTTTTGCGGCCTGGCTCCACCTTTTGTTTATGAATGCACCCTTCAGAACGTCAAAGAGGAGGTAGTCGTCTCCGCCTGCCGGGCTTACCGTATCTTCCGAAAAGACATACATTGGCAGAAGTTCCGGCTGGTCGGAGGCTTTTGGTTTGCTTTCCTTTATTAGGGTAGCCGCTTTTTTGTTTGCCTCTTTGCCTATCTGACCCTTTGACTTTTTGGGAGTACCGTCTTCGCTAAGAATGTTCATGTAGGGAAGGGGCTGCTCTCGCATTTCTCCCTCTTCGTACTGCTTTTTTTCGGGAATCGGGAGTGTCTGGTCTGCGGAGTACTTGTTGCCGCTGACCTTTACACCAGTGACGCTTGCGTTTACGCCGGGGAGGATTATTGGGTAAATCTTGCCCTTCTTTGCATCGAGTGAGCCGTCAAGCTCTTCGTCGTAGTAGAGTTCACCGCCATGGATGTTTTCCTGCTTGAAGGGGGCCGGCTTTTTTTCTTCCACTTCCTTTACGATGGAAACCACTGCATAATAGTAGTTCTTGAAGTCAGCAAGGGTGTCCCTGTAGGATGTGGTAAAGGCAGGAAGCTTTGCCAGGGGCTTTAGCCCGTCCACGTCCTTGTAAGCCGTAAGGGGCCTTGTGCTCCTGTAGACTAGGATTTCGCTTATATAGGAACCGCTGGAGGCACCCTTGATTTCCTTTGGTACTGCCCATGAGACTATGATTTTGTTTGTTGAATAGGGGGCGCAGGAAATGTTTGTCACAATTGGCCTCGGGTAGGAGGTCTGTGCATGCGCTGTCTGAGCCTGTATTCCATTTGCAGTATTAAACTGTGCAAATGCCAAGAAAAGAGAAACTAATGTAAAAGCCGTTGTTTTTATATGTTTTTTCATTTCTATTACATTATGAACCATAATTAACGGTTTGACAAGATACAATCTTTGAATTATCTTATATATATGTTTGTTTCAATAGTTTTAGAGCCGGGCAGCATCGACAGCGCCCGCAACATTTTTAATTTGTTAGGACATACGGGCTTTAAGCAGATTCAGAAGTCATGCTGGGAAAATTCAAGCCTTTCGGATGCAGACCTTACGAGCCTTAAGAAGGAGATGGACCGCTATACGGATTACTATGACAACATCCGCATCTACCAGTTCCCGCTGGAGGGCAAGTTCGTTATTACGGAGCTTAAAGAAAAGAAGTGGAGGAGGCTGGTGCTCAATTCCGCCCAGCCCAAGACCGGTACTTCTGCCGGAGCAAGAAGGCCTGTAGCTTCAAAGCCCGCCGCAAGACCTGCCGCCGCCCCAAGGCAGAGGCCCCAGAGGTAGGGCTGCTTCGCCTTTATTTTTTGTGCTGCGGGACATAAGCCGCGTGTTGATTCGCGCGTGTTGTGGATGACTGCTCTGACCTGCGTTAACTGCGCTGATAACTTAGATAAAAATTTTACTGGAGAAAAATATGCTTGAAGATTTGAAGGAACCTGTTTCTGAGCTTAAGGAAAATATCATGGACGTTTGGGGGCGTCTTTGACCCGGACGGAATAAAGGCAAAGATTGCAGAAAAAGAAGCCCAGACCACAGCCCCCGGCTTTTGGGACGACAATGACAAGGCCACAAAGCTGATGAACGAAATCAAGATGCTTAAGGGCAGGGTTGAGCCTTGGGAGCAGCTTAAGAAGGATGTTGCCGACATAGAGACCCTTCTTGAGCTTGGCATGGAAGAAGATGACCAGAGCGTGGAAAAGGAAGTAAAGGAGCTTTACGACAAGGCCAAGGCTGAATACGACCATCAGAGCATACTGAACCTTCTTTCCGATGAAGTGGACAAGAACGACTGCTTCCTTAGCGTTCATGCAGGTGCAGGTGGAACAGAGGCTTGTGACTGGACCTTTATGCTTAGCCGCATGTACCAGAGGTGGGCAGAGCGCCACGGCTACAAGACGGAAGTCCTCTCCCAGGAAGAGGCTGAGGGTGGCCTTAAGTCCATAAACATGCGTATTTCTGGAGCCTACGTATACGGCTACACAAAGGGCGAGGCAGGGGTTCACCGCCTGGTAAGAATAAGCCCCTTTGACGCAAACGCAAGAAGGCACACGTCCTTTGCTTCGGTATATGTCTTCCCGGTGCTTGACGACAGCATAGAAGTTAACATAGACCCCAAGGACCTCCGCGTAGACACTTACCGTTCTGGCGGAAAGGGTGGGCAGCACGTAAACAAAACGGAGTCCGCTGTCCGCTTTACCCACTTGCCAACAGGTATTGTTGTTGCCTGCGACAGCGAAAGGTCCCAGCTTATGAATCGCGCAACCGCAATGAGCATCCTTCGTTCAAGGCTTTATGAATACTACAAGGCCGAAAAGGAAAAGGAAAACTCTAAGTTTGCGGGAGAGAAAAAGGATATATCATTTGGCAGCCAGATTCGTTCATACGTTTTCCAGCCTTACACAATGGTAAAGGACCACAGAACCAAGTATTCCGTGGGCAACATTCAGGGTGTAATGGACGGCGACATAGACGGATTCCTTGACTCCTTCCTTGCTGCAAAGTGGAAGGGGCTTCCAATGGACGGTGATGATGAGGGAGATGACCTTTCTGAATAAAATTTGGGTCATGTTCATTATGGCCCTCGTTTTTTCAACCTACGCATTCTCTGCTTCCTGGGTGCTTGCAGCATCCAAATTCTCATTTTCACAGGGAGTTTCTTATTCCGGGCGGGTAAGGGAAAGTTCCGAGGATAAGGTTGCAAGCCTTATGCCGGAGCTTATCCTGGAGCATATAGTTGCACCTTCAAGCCGCCTGCCTTCCGAAAGGGAAGTTCTTGACCGATACCTAGAGAAGCTGCTTTTGGAAAGGCAGTCGCTATTCCTACAGCTTTCAAAAGAGATAAAGGTTAGGGACAGCCTCTTTCTTTCCGAGGAAAAGCCATCCAAGCTAAAAAAAACAATAGCCGAGCAGGAAAAAAAGATAAAGGAAATCCAGGATAAGATAGATGCCAGCCTTGCCAATGCAGACAAGGCCGTTGCCCAGGTGGAAGAGAGGATTTCCGGGGTAAAAAAGGAAAAGGAAGGTTTTTCTTTTGTTAGCATTAAGAAGCTCTTCTTTGCGGAAGATTCAGAGGAAGAGCTTGTTTCCCGCCCTGAATATGAGACGATAGAACTCTACAAAGGCTCTGCTTCCACTTTGTACGAACCTCCGCAAAAGGCCCTGCTTTCAGGAACGGACAGCCGCCTCTTTGCAAAGTCCGCAATGGACGAGAAGATAAACGGCCTTATCCTTGGCTCCATTACCCGCTACGGCGACTACATAAGCGTTACCGCGGAGTTCAAGATTTTTCCCGGCGGCTACGAAAAGCCTAATGCATTTAAAAACGGAACTACGGTCGGCATTGTCACCGAAGTTGGAAGCATAGATAACTGTATGCAGATTGCGCGGAACATATCACGCTACATAATTCCAAAAATCGTAAACAGCATGAGCGTGCAGCTTTACATA
>Ga0247608_10002363_pt1 | contig 23786 bp, 22 predicted proteins | sample 176DNAGHGlowgp2_FD_193490 | JGI IMG/M metagenome (GOLD analysis project Ga0247608, IMG submission 193490) | Sheep rumen microbial communities from Palmerston North, Manawatu-Wanganui, New Zealand - 1766 DNA GHGlow gp2 | ecosystem: Host-associated > Mammals > Digestive system > Stomach > Rumen ... | reverse complement strand
AATCAAGGCAGGCACAGAGTTGGGCAAAACTGCATCAGGCTACATCAACGAGGGTAAGCTCGTACCAGACTCACTCATCATCGACATGCTCGCCTCTACTCTCGACAGCAAGGGCAAGGACATCCCAGGCGTTATCTTCGACGGTTTCCCACGCACCATAGCACAGGCAGAGGCTCTTGACAAAATGCTCGAAGAGCGCGGTGAGAAGGTTTCTACCGTTATCGGCCTCGAGGTTGACGACGAGGAGCTCATCAAGCGCATCATTGCACGCGGTAAGACTTCCGGTCGCGCTGACGACAACGAGGAGACTGCAAAGAAGCGTCTTGACACATATTATTCACAGACTCTTCCTCTCAAGGATTTCTACATCGCACAGGGCAAGTACGCCAAGATCAACGGTGTGGGTTCTATCGATGACATCTACGCTGCCATCAGCAAGGCTATCAAGGAGGCATAAGCCCACCTTAATTTAATACAAAGCGCAACTATAGTTTTTCTGCAAAATCTATGGTTGCGTTTTTTTTCTTCATTCCACATCCGCACGTTGCCCCCTCATTTTCCAAAACCGAACTCAAGAAAGTTCAGTCCAACGGAAACAACCTAAATATTTCCCACAAGTACCATCAAACACTCTTCACAAAAATTTCCCTGGCGACGTATTAACACAAAAAAAACATCCCAACCAATCCTGACAAACCGGTTGGGACGAGACATATTAATAACGTTGTTAAGATCAAAGCAAGTTGGCAAACACAAACGCTGCCATACCGAAAATAATCAACAGTACATAGAACGCAACTGCCACAATTGCCATGATCCCATAGTATTTCATTACGGCATAGAAGTCCGCAGTTGCATCTTCTAACGACGACTGCAACGATGCATTTATGGCATTACGTACATTGCGTATTATCTCAAAGCATTTGTTTATCGGGTACACATACACCAAAGCCATCACTATATACACTATGCCAACTATGAATCCTGGGAATTTATCATTTGCAGGCATAAACAAGAAAGCTATGCCAGCCAACCCAATTAATGCCACCATGACAGTTAAAAAAATTGTAAGGAAATTCAACCATTTCATTGCCGAAAGCAAATTCTGCTTAATCGGTTCGTTTACAACCAAATTCTCCATAAAATAAAAATGTTTAGTATTATCTGTTAATTAATTCTTATAAGTCTGCATTTGTTAAAAATACGCATACAAAGGTACTATTTTTTCCCGGAACATACAAACAAAAAGGAAAAAAAATGAAATTTCGGAAGAATACGCAACAAATATTCCGCCAGATCAGCATAAGCCGTTTTAAGAAAATTGCATTATCAAAATTGACAAATCCCGACATGTTTTAGCATATCAACCAACACAGACTGTACTTTTCAACATTTTCGTTCCCCATTTTGCACATTTTTTGACCGTCTTCCGAAAACACTTTGCCACAAATATCAAAATGACTGTTCCATTTTGTAATTCCAGACAACCAACCATCAATTCACCTTACATTAAGTTTCACAGAACGTAACAATAAGATACACACAAGAGTTCTTTACGCGTTAATATAAGTTAAATACTTGTGTATAGTTTCGTTTTGTTGTAATTTTGTACCGAAATTGCGTGAAAAGTATATGTGCGTCAATGGCTAAAAAGACGAAAAAGAATACAAACGGTCGTGGTTTGCAGGTGGTAACACTATGCATAAGCACGGCACTTGTGCTTATTTTATTAGGTATGGTGGTACTTATCGGACTTACCGCCAACAACCTTTCAGACTATGTTAAAGAGAACCTCACGGTAACAGTGATGTTCAAGGATGACGTGTCTAACCGTGAGGCTGCCGTGGTATGCCGCAAATTGCAGTCAAAGCCTTGGGTGGCTCATCTTGAATACATCGACCGTGAGCAGGCTCTGAAGGAACAGACAAAGGCACTGGGAACCGACCCTTCGGAGTTCCTGGGCACTAATCCGTTTGTACCATCGGCAGAGATAAATCTCAGGGCAAGCTGTGCTAACGCTGACTCGCTGAAATGGATTACGAAGCAGATACGTTCCTACAAGCAGGTGTCGGAGGTAGCATATCAGAAAGACCTGATGGATAAAGTAAACAGTAACCTACACAAGGTTATGTTGGTGATGCTGATCATCGCCGTATTGCTGACGTGCATATCCTTCTCGCTGATTAACAACACCGTAAGGCTCGGCATCTACGAGCGTCGCTTCTCCATCAACATAATGAAGTTGGTGGGAGCTTCATGGTCGTTCATACGCCGTCCGTTCCTCTACGTAGCAGTTATCGAGGGCTTGCTCGCCGGCGTTCTCGCCATTATAGTATTGGCAGGCGGCGTTTATGCACTATACACATACGAACCCGACATTACAGCTGTCGTAACATGGCAGGTACTTGCCATCACCGCCGCTGCAGTGTTATTGGCTGGCGTGATAATATCTACCATATGCGTGTTCATCTCCGTAACGAGATACCTCAATATGCCATCCGAGAGGCTCTATCGATGATTGAAGAATTGAAGAGGACAAGAATTGAAAGATTGAAGAATTGAAGAATTGAAAAAACAAATTATATATAATGGAGGAAAATAAGAATTTTGCATTCTCAAAGACAAATTTCATACTGATAGGAGTCAGTATGCTGGTGGTCATTGCAGGTTTTCTGCTCATGATTGGCGCAAGCTCAGACGATACGCATTTCGATGCGGAGATATTCTCTACCATGCGTACTAAGATTGCACCGGTGATATGCTTCTTCGGTTTCATATCGATTATCGGCGGAATAATGTATAAGTCTAAGAATAACGAGGAGGAGGATAAATGACGTGGCTTGAGACGGTGATTATCGCTGTGGTGGAGGGACTGACGGAGTTTCTGCCTGTATCTTCCACAGGACACATGATTATCACTCAGAACCTGTTGGGCATTCAGCAGGGCGACCCTTTTGTCCATGCTTTTACCTTTATAATACAGTTTGGAGCCATACTTTCGGTGGTATGCCTTTACTGGAAGCGCTTCTTCCAGTTTGATAACACTCCGGCGCCCGAAGGCAGCAACTTATGGCAGCGCCTGAAGCATCGCTTCTATTTCTACTGGCTGCTGATAGTGGGCGTAGTGCCTGCGGTCGTAGTAGGACTGCTTGCAAAGAAATCAGGACTGCTTGACTGGCTCCTCGACAGCGTGGAGGTGGTTGCAGTAATGTTGGTAATAGGCGGTGTGTTCATGCTCTACTGTGACAAGTTGCTCAACAAAGGTACGGAAGAGAACAAGGTGAACGAGAAACGCGCCTTCATGATAGGACTCTATCAATGTATATCAGTGATACCCGGAGTGTCACGCTCTATGGCTACCATAGTAGGCGGTATGGCTCAGGGATTGATTCGCAAGCGCGCAGCAGAGTTTTCCTTCTTCCTTGCAGTGCCGACGATGGCGGGAGCCACGTTGCTTGACCTGCTTGATTTGCTGAAGGAAGACACCTCATGGGCTACCAGCCACAATATCACCATGCTGCTCCTGGGCTGCGGCGTGGCGTTCATCGTGGCATTGCTGGCTATGAAGTGGTTCGTGTCCTTCCTGTCAAAATACGGCTTCAAGGCATTCGGTATATATCGTATCGTCGTAGGCGGCGTAATCATAGCGTTGCTGCTGACGGGACACTCACTGGTAATGGTTGATTAAATGAATTTCGTAGAAGGCGAGATCTTACATATAAACAAGCCATACGGCATGTCGAGTTTCGGAGCACTGGCTTTCGTGCGTACCCGCATTTCCAAGGCATGTGGCGTAAAACGCGTGAAGACTGGTCATGCAGGGACACTCGATCCACTGGCTACGGGGGTGCTGACGCTATGCACTGGCAAATGCACCAAGATGATACCCGAACTACAGTATCACTCCAAGGAATACACTGCAACGCTTCAGTTTGGTGCAACGACGGCAAGCTACGACCGTGAGCACACCGTAAACCACACATATCCTTGCCGCCACATAACCAAGGAACTGATACTGCAGGCACTGGAACAGTTCAAGGGCGACATCATGCAGGTACCGCCGACATACAGTGCGGTCCACGTAGGAGGCAAGAGGGCGTATGAGTTGCGCCGCAAGGACAAAGACGTAAAGCTCGAGGCAAAGCCGGTACGCGTTGATGACATAGAACTGCTGTGGTTCGATCCTGTAAAGATGCAGGCACAGATACGCGTAGAATGTGGCAAAGGCACATACATACGCTCATTGGGCAGAGACATCGGCAGGGCGGTAGGCAGCGGTGCATTCCTGACCCAACTATGCCGCACCAGACTTGGCAACGTACGCATCGAGGACTGCATAAGCCTTGACAACTTTCAGGAATGGCTGAAGTCTGAGATGAAAAGCTAAGGAGCAAAGCAGAAAACAATTTAGTAAATACAGATATACCAATATATTTCATGAAACTATCACAGTTTGATTTCAAACTACCAGAGTCGCAGATTGCACTCTATCCACACAGTATAGAACACACCGTAACCAACAGTGACGGTGTAGAAAAGACCTTCCGACTGAAGCGCCCAGACGAATGTCGTATGGTGGTGGTTCACAAGAAGTCGCAGAAGGTAAGTCTGTACAAGACCGACGCAAAGGGCAAACAGTTAAAGGGTGAGGACGGCAAGAAACAGTTCCTTACCATGCTTGACCTTCTCGATTACTTCGACGAGGGCGATACCTTCGTGTTCAACGACACCAAGGTGTTCCCTGCCCGTCTCTATGGCACAAAGGAGAAGACCGATGCCGTGATAGAGGTATTTCTGTTGCGCGAACTCAATCAGGAGATGCGTCTGTGGGACGTACTGGTAGAGCCTGCACGCAAGATACGTATAGGCAACAAACTGTTTTTCGATGACAGCGGCTCACTCGTAGCAGAGGTTATCGATAATACCACTTCACGTGGACGCACACTGCGTTTTCTCTACGATTGCCCACATGATGAGTTCAAGCGCGACCTCTTTGCACTTGGTCAGGCTCCATTGCCACGCTACATCATCGACCACAAGGGCAAGGACGGCAAACTCGACCGTCCTGTGACCGAAGACGACTTCGAAGATTTCCAGTGTGTGTATGCAAAGCATGAAGGAGCTGTAACGGCACCTTCTACAGGATTGCACTTTACGCGTCAGATGATGAAGCGTCTGGAAATCCATGGCATAAACTCAGCTTTCATCACCATACATACCGGACTTGGCAACTTCAACACCATTGAGGTGGAAGATTTGTCAAAGCACAAGATGGACTCCGAGGAAATGCACATCAACAGAGAGACCTGCGAACTTGTAAACAATACGAAGAAGGCTGGCCATCATGTATGCGCCATCGGTGCCAGTGTGCTGAAAGCTACTGAGACATGCGTGGGCACAGACGGATTCCTGAAGGAATACGACGGATGGACTAACAAGTTCATCTTCCCACCATACGAATTCGGATTGGCAGACAGTCTGCTCGTGAACCTCTATCACCCACTGTCAACAATGCTTATGTCAACATGCGCATTCGGTGGTTACGAAATCGTCATGGAGGGCTACAAGCAGGCTCTGAAGGCTGGATACAAATTCGGATGTTTCGGCGATGTCATGCTGATTGTCAACGACTAAAGAAAGCAATACAGTCATAATACACCTATTACTATGGACGAGAACCTGAACAAGACAGAGAAAACGAGTGATCAGACCGGACACCACCATCACTCAAGTGGCAGACACCATCACCACAGCAGTGATGGCAGTTCGTCAGAGCACCATCATCATCATCACCATCATCACCACAGCAGTAGTGGTGTAAAGGTCGTTACCGGACGTGACGCCAGGAAACTTCCCTGGAAGGATGGTTTGCTACTCATCTTGGTTAGTATCATAATGTTCTTAATACTTGTATTATGCACACGGTTTATCTAGCTTTCGGCACTAATCTCGGTGATAAAGAGGAAAACATCACTGAGGCATACCGCCAGGTAGAACTCTACGTGGGGAATATAAAGCATCGCTCGTCTATAATAGAGACCGAGCCATGGGGATTTGAGTCAGAAAACACCTTCCTCAACAGCGTAGCATACGTTGAAACGGCACTGACGCCACATCAGCTGCTTCGTGCTACGCAGCATATAGAGAAGGTAATGGGTAGGAAACAGAAGTCGAATGAAGGCATCTACCATGACCGTATAATCGACATCGACATACTGCTGTATGATGACATCAGCATAAACGATCCCGACCTCGTAATCCCCCACCCTCTCATGCAAGAGAGAGAATTCGTCATGAAACCTCTAATGGAGATAAAGAAAAACATATAACGAATGAGAATGATGAGAAATTTACTGACCGTAATTGCCGCTATGGCACTAAGTGCATCAGCACATGCAGTAAACTGCGACGGCGACAGCTTGGTAAAAGTCACCGTAACCAACCCTGCAGGTGCCCGCAAGGCAGTTCCTGTGGTACTGGCAGTAAGGGGCAACTACGCCTCTGCTGAAGTTAAACTGAATGGCGTCGCCATACCATGCCAGTTGGACGACCTCAACGACGACGGCATATACGATGAACTCGCATTCCTTACCGACATGGACAAGAAAGAGAAGCAGGAGTTCAGCGTTACATTCTACAAAGACAACTGCGTAAAGCAGGCAGAAAACCGCACCTACGGATATCTCGGCATACGCGATCGCTCAGAGAAAAACCAGAAGCATCAGCGTATCACTTCCGTAACATTCCCTAAGGATACCAATCCGTATAACTACATCTTCCCGCACGGTGCCGTCATGGAGAATGACATGGTAGGCTTCCGCGTTTATGCAGACCACCGTCAGTCACTTGACTATTATGGTCACCGCAACTATAAGATGGATATTGCTGAGACAGCTTTCTACACCACTCAGGAACAGCGCGACAAAGGATATGGCGAGGACGTGCTCTACACCGGTTCTACATACGGCTGTGGTGCACTGCACGGATGGGATGGCAAGAAGTCTGTAATGTTCGAGAATGTAAGAAACCGCACTCAGACCGTAGTTACAGAAGGTCCTGTTCGCACAATCCTTGACATAACAAACAAAGCTTGGCAGCCTTACGAGGGTTGCAAGCCTGTTGACATACGCACACGTTACATACTTTACTACGGACACCGTGACGTAGAGGTGCAGGTGAAGTTCTCACGCCCAGTGGCTGACATACCTCTCTCTACCGGTATTGTTGATATCGTAGAAGGTTCTACAGAGTTTTCTGACAAGGCAGGACTGCGCGGTGACTGGGGCAGGGCATGTGCAGGAAACAATCCTAGGGTATATGACACTATAACGGTTGGCCTGGGCATTTATGTACCAAAGCAGTATTACAAGGCTGACTCACACTTTACCGACGGTAAGGACCACCTGCCTAACCAGGCTTATGTGCAGGTCGTAGGTACCGATACTGATAATATGCACTACTGGTTCACATGTACTTGTGACATCGAGACATTCGGCTTCAAGGACAAGGACGCATGGTTCAAGTACCTGAAGGAGTGGAAGAAAGAGATGGAGAAACCAGTATGCATTAAGTAATGCAGAATGCATAATGCATCGCTCGGCACGCAGTGACGCTTGCCAAAGCAAGAATGCAGAATGTATAAATAGTGCATAATTAATTATTAATAGTAAAATTAACAACTCATAACTCATAATTCATAACTAACTAGATGGAAGCTGTATTTTCATACATCATCGGCCTTGGTGCCGCTGTTATGATGCCAATTATCTTCACCATACTCGGTGTTTGCATAGGCATCAAGTTCTCAAAAGCCCTGAAGAGCGGACTCTACGTCGGCGTAGGTTTCGTAGGACTTAGTATCATTACCGCATTGCTCGTTGACACTATGTCACCTGCCCTGGGAAAGGTAGTGGAGATTTACGACCTGAAGCTGCAGGTGTTCGACATGGGATGGCCTGCTGCTGCATCTGTCGCTTACAATACTTTGGTTGGCTCATTCATCATTCCTGTATGTCTGGGCGTTAACCTCGTGCTGCTGCTTACAGGTTGCACTCGCACAGTCAACATCGACCTGTGGAACTACTGGCATTTTGCTTTCATCGGCGCCGTGGTTTATTTCATGACCGACTCTATAGCATGGGGCTTCTTCGCTGCCATCATCTGCTATATACTCACACTCGTAATGGCAGATATGACCGCAAAGCGTTTCCAGAAGTTCTATCCTGGCATGGATGGTATATCTATCCCTCAGCCATTCTGTCAGGGTTTCATGCCTTTCGCTATCGTTATTAACAAGGCACTGGATTACGTTCCTGGCATCAACAAGGTGAATATCGACTCTGAGGGTATGAAGAAGAAGTTCGGTCTCTTCGGCGAGCCTCTCTTCCTCGGTGTGCTGATAGGTATCATCATCGGCTGCCTTGCTTGCAAGGATGGCAAAGAACTTGTTGACAACATCCCTACCACACTGCAGATAGGTATCAAGATGGGTGCCGTTATGGAGCTCATCCCACGTATCACCTCACTCTTCATCGAGGGTCTGAAGCCTATCGCTGAGGCTACCAAGGAGCTTATCGCGAAGAAATTTGGCGAGGACAAGGAACTCTACATCGGTATGTCACCAGCACTTGTCATCGGTCATCCTACCACATTGGTAGTGTCACTGCTCCTCATCCCTGTAACACTGGTACTCGCCGTTGTTCTTCCAGGCAACCAGTTCCTGCCTTTGGCATCACTCGCAGGTATGTTCTACGTATTCGTAATGGTATTGCCATACACCAACGGTAATGTGCTTCGCTCATTCATCGTAGGTCTTGTAGTAATGGCTATAGGTCTTTACTTCGTAACATGGATGGCAGGCGACTTCACTTCTGCTGCCCACAGCGTAGCACAGGTTCATCCTGACGACAAGACCGTGCAGGTACCTGCAGGCTTCTCTGCCGGTGCGCTTGACTTCGCTTCAAGCCCATTGTCAACTCTCATCTACGCTTGCATGAAGTATCTCAACTACATCGGCGCAGCTATCCTCACCATCCTCACCGCTGGTGTACTGGCGTGGAACCGCGTAACAATAAACAAGAAGACAACAAAATAGGATTACTCTGATTGCTCTGATTGCTCGGAATACTCCGAATACTCCGACCACTCAGAATATTCAGAAAATAATAATAAAATAATAATATGAAGAAATTATTTGCACTCGCCGCTTTCGCTGTAGCGGCACTCAATGTCAACGCTACTGAGCCAGACCGCTATGTAGGTGCTCAGCACGTGAAGTTCCAAACCGCTTGCCATCCTGAGGATGTAAAGCACTATGACACAAAGATGCTCCGTGAGCGCTTCGTCATGGAGAAGGTGATGGAGGCTGACTCTATCCTTCTTACATATTCACACTATGACCGCTTCATCTTCGGTGGTGCCATGCCAGTAAACAAGACCTTGAAGCTGGAGAACTTCTGGGAGCTCGGTCTTGACGTTGACAAGAACATCAAGGAGAAGTACTTCCTCTACAACCGTGAGCTCGGCGTCGTAAACTGCGGACAGGGCGACGGCTACGTTATCGTTGACGGCAAGGAGTATGCCCTCTCTCCAAAGGAGGCTCTCTATATCGGTCGCGGACACATCGGTAAGGACAAGGACGTGAACAAGGTTGTGGAGTTCCGTTCAAAGGACGCTTCTAAGCCTGCTAAGTTCTACCTTAACTCAGCTACTGCACATCAGCACTACAAGACACAGTGGATCACACTCGACGGTCGTAAGGGTTCGCTGAAGGCTGCCGTATGGGGACCTGTAGGCACTACTGAGGAGGCTAACAACCGTACCGTTTATAAGCTAATCGTCAACGACGTGCTTGAGGAGGGACCATGCCAGCTGCAGCTCGGTCTGACACAGCTCAACCCAGGTGCTGTATGGAACACCATGCCACCTCACACACACGGTCGCCGCATCGAGGCTTACTACTACTTCAACCTTCCTGAGAAGCAGACCATCTCTCACGTAATGGGCGAGCCACAGGAGAGCCGTAACGTATGGCTGCACAACGAGCAGGCTATCATGTCACCAGAGTGGTCTATCCACGCTGCTGCAGGCACATACTACTATACCTTCATCTGGGGTATGGCAGGTGAGAACCTCTACTACAACGACAAGGACGAGATACCTGTCATTGATATTAAATAAAATAAGGAATAAAGCATAAAGGAATAGGGAATAGGGTTTATATTGTCACATAGACCTTAATCCTTATTCCTTTTTAACTTTAAGGTGGGCTCGATTAATTCCCACCGCAATAATAAACTTTACATTTGGGCTAACGTAGAACCCACCTTAATATCAAATGCAACCAAAAGAATTCTTCCAAAAACTGACAAGTCGATACCTTTGGCTCAATCTGCTCGCCATGGGACTACTTGTAGTACTGCTTGCAATAGGTGTGCACGTGGCACTCAACCTATATACCCACCACGGCGAGGCAGTATCAGTGCCCGACGTGCGCAAACAATCGTTTGAGAGCGCCGTACGCACCATGGAGGCAAGAGGTCTCACGGTTGAGGTCAACGACACCGGCTACGTAAAGTCATTACCGCCGGGCACCATACTTGAGCAGCTTCCTGCCGCCGGTACACGTGTCAAGACCGGCAGGGTAATCTACGTCACCATCAATGCTACCGACTCCCCTACCCTTGCTCTGCCTGACATCATCGACAATAGTTCGCTGCGTGAGGCTCAGGCAAAACTTTCGTCTATGGGCTTCAAACTCGGTTCGCCGAAACTCGTGCCTGGCGAGAAAGACTGGGTTTATGGTGTGCAGGTGAACGGCAGGAACGTTTCTACCGGTCAACGCATATCGGTTGAGTCAACTCTCGTCATTCTTGTAGGTAATGGCCACGTAAACGAGGATGAAGACCTTATCATGACCGACGCTCCTGAGAATGAATACGACGATATTGACTTCAACGAGGGCGAGGGTAATGACGCTGAAAGCACTACTGAAGCTGCTCCTTCAGGCGAGAAAGACGATTTCGAGGTTGTGGAGTAATGGGGATTGAAGGATTGAAGGATTGAAGGATTGAAGAATTGAAGGATGAAAGTTCTTTGCAGGACCTCCACGAAGTGCCTGAGCACCTATGGAGCGCAAGAAAGCGTCACTGCGTGCCGAGCGGAAAGTTGAGGGTTGAAAGCTGAAAGTTCTTTGCAGGACCTCCACGAAGTGCCTGAGCACCTATGGAGCGCAAAAAAGCGTCACTGCGTGCCGAGCGGAGAGTTGAGGGTTGAGAGATATTAATTGCAGTATAAAAGAAAATACTACATCTGAATGAACGACATAGAGGAAATCGAGGATTTGGAACTTGACGAGGGACTGGAAAACCAGGCGGATGACAATACTCTGTATGAGCATTTCCGCATCGAGGCAGACCTTGGTCAGGTTCCTTTGCGTATAGACAAGTTCCTCACGGAACACATGCCACACTCTTCGCGCAACCGCATACAGGCGGCTGCCGATGCCGGCTTTATCTTCGTGGGCGACAAACCAGTGAAGTCTAACTACAAGGTACGTCCCGGCGACGTCGTGACGCTGCGACTGCATCAGCCAAAGCACGACACTACGATATACCCGGAGGACATACCGCTCAACATCGTATATGAAGACGATGCTCTGATGATTGTCAATAAGCCTGCAGGCATGGTGGTTCACCCCGGCGCAGGCAACTTCACCGGTACTCTCATCAATGCCGTGGCATGGCACATGAAGGACGTGCCCGAGTTCGACCCTAACTCTCCCGAGGTAGGACTGGTGCACCGTATAGACAAAGATACCAGCGGACTGCTCGTCGTGGCTAAGACACCCGATGCTAAGTCGTCGCTGGGCAAACAGTTCTTTGACCATAACACACATCGCTCCTACAACTGCCTCGTGTGGGGACACTTCACCGAGAACGAGGGACGCATAGAGGGCAACATCACACGCGACCCGAAAGACCGCCTGCGCATGACCGTCACTGCCCCCGACTCTGGCATAGGCAAGTCTGCCGTCACACACTGGCGCGTCATCGAGAAATTCGGCTACGTAACCCTCATCGAGTGCATACTCGAGACCGGACGCACGCACCAAATACGTGCGCACATGAAGCACATAGGCCATCCTCTCTTCGGCGACGAGCGCTACGGCGGCATGGAGATACTGCGCGGTGAGCGCAGCACCACCTACAAGGCGTTCATCAAGAATTGCTTCAAACTCTGTCCGCGTCAGGCACTGCACGCCCGCACCCTCGGCTTCGTCCACCCCGTCACCGGCGAGCAGATGGACTTCACCAGCGAGTGGCCCGAAGACTTCGCCTCACTGATAGACAAATGGCGTGGTTTCGTCAGCGGAACCACACGCGACATGCTGAAGGAGATGTAAACGCCCTCCCACAGCACGTCTCACCACGCCATATAATGGCAATAGCACACCATGGCTATTGCCATTTTTTTGTTTCGTACAATAGGACATTTTTGACATCTGGGGTACAGAAAAAAGTTCACCGAAAAATTCAAAATAGAAGCCACCGTTGCACTTCCATCCACACAAAATCCCCTTTCCGACCGCTTTTTCACCCTCTTTCTTGTAAAAGCATAGCTTTTACGATGTAATTTGATAGCTTTTACAATGTAAAAGGATACATATTACCGCGCAATTTGATAGCTATTGCCACGCAAAAGCTATCAAATTACACCGCCCAATTCCAACCCTTTATTGAGTATCAATAAGTTACAACTCGCTAAGAATGCCCGTAAAACCCACCACCCATAAACTTTTTCAAAAAACAGCCCTCTATAAGGACTTAAAACCAACCCTCGGATAGGACAAAATTGATTTTAACAATTGTCTTAATTGTTATAATTGTCGTCCGTAACAATGAAAAATAATTCGCAGGAAATTCATCAAACATACATTATTTTAGCCAAAACAAGGTAAACGAACATAAAAAGCGCCTTAATAGAAAATATTTTCTTGCGCAAATATTGTTTCATTCAGAAAATCTTTGTATCTTTGCAAAAGCTATCTGCCCATTGTGGCTGCGAAGCACACTGAGGTGTGCGGAGCCTTAGGGCAGGGCACTACATATTAGAAGGCGTTACTCTACGCTTTGTTTTTGAACAGTCGAAACTACCACAATCGATTTGCAGAACAGAAACAAATGCAGGGGTGATAGCCACGGATTGTTGTATATACATATCCGTAGTGTGTCGTGAGGGTACGTGTACCCTCTGGACACACTTTACGGATGTCAATATACTTTAAGCGTGGATGTTAGCTCTGTCTGTTCTTTCTGCAAGGCTGTGGTAGGCCTCGATTGTTGAACAGGCAGATGTAAGCACCCACGTTTTTCTTTTTTGTAGTTTAGCCAGAGTTGTCAATTATGTTTGCACAGGGTGTTTGCAGGCAGTAAATAAATGTGTTGGCTAAATACACATAATCATTAATAACAATAACGAAATAAACGAATAAGGAAACATAGCGTCATTTTACATCCTTGATTGGCTGAATTAACCAGAATTACGACCTCCGGAGAGACATCAGTCAGACAAGCATTCGGATGTTTGCGCTCGTATGGGCGTGGACAGTTAGATTGTTGTCTGATGTGGGCCGTCGTAAGCCTTGGTTAAACACATCTTCTTCCACGCCCCCTTTTCAAAACGAAAAGAGGGCTTTTTTATGGCTAAGAAAACTTTCAATGTCCTAGACTTATTTTGCGGATGTGGCGGACTATCATGTGGATTAGACCAAGTTGTTGGTATCCAAACAAGAGTAGCACTAGATTTTGAGCCGAAGGCTATTATGACATTTCAAAAGAATTTTCCACAAACAAAATGCATTTGTGGAAATATTTGTGATGAAAATATAAAACGGCAAGTAATCGAAGAAAGCATAAAGTCAAATGTCAATATGGTCGTCGGCGGTCCACCTTGTCAAGGATTCAGTCTCAAAGGAAAAAATTTGGGACTTAAAGATCCCAGGAATTTTCTGTTCATGGAATATGTTGATATCGTTAAAAGATTGCATCCTGAGGTTTTTATAATTGAGAACGTCAAAAACCTTGTGGCATCAGAAAACCATTATTTCATAAATCAAATTTATACCGAATTTGAGGCTATCGGGTATCATTTAAACCATGCTATTCTTAATGCATATAATTACGGCGTGCCACAATCAAGAGAACGAACAATAATCATAGGACAATTAAGTCGAAAGATTGAGTGTATGCCAAACAATTATGCAGAAAACAGAACAACCGTAAGAGATGCTATTTCCGACTTGGCTTACCTAGAATCAGGAGAAGGTAGCGATGTTTCTGAATATATAACAGAACCTCAAAGTGAATATCAAAAACTATTGCGAAGAAATAGTAAACTTTTACACAATCATAAAGCAACTAATCACTCAAAAGTAGCACTTGATAAACTCGCTATGATTCCACCAGAGGGAGATAAATCATCCATGCCAAAAGAATTATATGGCAAACAACAATTTGCCACGACTTGGGGTAGATTAGTATGGGACAAACCCAGTCCTACTATAGACACCAGATTTGACACTCCTTCGAATGGTCGGAACTCTCACCCTTATTTAAATCGTTCTATAACTCCTCGAGAAGCTGCTCGTATTCAAAGTTTTCCCGACTCCTTCGTCTTCTATGGGAATAAGTGCGCCATATGTAAACAGATAGGGAATGCGGTACCACCACTTTTGGCTAAAGCTATAGGTGAACATATAATAAAACTTAGTTGATATGGATATCCAAAAATACATCCTTTACAATTCTGATGCATATGAGATTATAGATACGTTATATTCGAAACAAATCAAAGTAGACCACATTATAACGGATCCCCCATACAATATATCTCAAGAGAATAATTTCAACACAATGAATAACCCTAGAACGGGGGTTGACTTCGGAGATTGGGATAGAGGTAAATTCAACCTATATTCATGGATTCCACTATACGCTAAACTTCTTAATGCAAATGGTTCCATGATTATATTCTGCTCATACAGATACATTAGTTACTTGGTTGATACTTTGGAGTCAGAATCCACTGGTATGATTGTAAAAGATATAATCGTCTGGCAAAAAAGTAATCCAATGCCTAGAAACATAAATAGGCGTTATGTTCAAGATATGGAGTTCGCTATATGGGCTGTAAAGAAAAATGCAAAATGGGTGTTTAACAAACCACTTGACAAGCCTTATCTTAGAAGCGTTTTTACAACGTCTTTAGTTTCTGGCAGTGAACGCCTAGGCCATCCCACTCAGAAGAGTCTAAAATTAATGCAGGAAATAATAAACATCCATACCAATGATAATCAAATAATACTGGATCCTTTTATGGGCAGTGGTACAACGGGAGAGGCCGCACTACGCCTAGGCAGGAGATTTATCGGAATAGAGTTAAACGAAAAATATTTTAATTTATCCACTAAAAGATTAAATCTAATATGAAAGCAACAGAATTGTTTAGCGCTGAAATGAATCCAGCCATAGCCTACATTATAGGTTTGTGTTTGCCACTCTACAAAGAAAAAATAATAAAAGACAATCTATATGTAATAGGAGCCGTTAATCATAATGCAAATATGATTACAGAAACAGAAATCGCTCAACACTTTATGTCTGTAAACAATCTGATTTCTAAATATCTCGGTGAGGACAATGACATGCTTTTTTATAACCAAACGCCTTTGTATGGTACAATACAACCCAAGAAAGGTTTTTCTATCATCATAGAGAAAGATACAGATGTCAAACAATTAATGTTAGATAGACTTGAAGATATTAAAGAAAATACTGTAGAAACAAGAAGGGCATTTGTAAGAGGTGTGTTTGATGGACGCTCTTCTTTTGATACAACAGCTCATTATTTATCTGTAGATACAGATAGGGATCACCAAAAACAACATTTAATTGCAGAAATCATCAAATCATTAAATATTGGCGTGAATTTGAATCAAAGAGACCTAAATCATCCTAAAAATGACCAGATAAGGATTCAGCCTTATAGTTTAAAAAAGTATTTAATAGATGTTGGATTCTATTCTGTACGTAGAGAAAATATCATAAAGAAATATTTAGAGACTATATAGTATGAACATTCAGTTTGATTCCAGAGCTAAAGAATATATCGTAGGAGACAAGCGGTATAGTCATGATGATTTTGTCCAGTGGGTTAAAGGAGGTGGATTTGCAAGTGCCCTAACTAATGAGAACGTATATATAAATACAAATGCGAACAAGGCGGAACATTCAAAAAAGAATACAAATCTTTTCCGCCCCTACATCACAGCCATAAAATCAAAACCTTTCTTGCTTTTGGCTGGCATATCCGGTACAGGTAAGAGCCGCATCGTTCGTGAATTGGCACGTGCTTGTTGGGATAAGGATTCTGAGGAATACGGGGCGCAGAAGCCAAGAAACTTTGAGATGGTGCAAGTGAAACCTAACTGGCACGACTCAAGTGAACTGATTGGTTATGTAAGTAGAATAGGAGCAGATAAAGATGGCAATGGAGTAAAATTTGTGACAGGCGATTTCCTTAGATTTATTGTCAAAGCATGGGAAGAGCCTAACGTACCATACTTCTTGTGTCTTGACGAAATGAACTTGGCTCCGGTAGAGCAGTATTTCGCCGAATACCTAAGTGTCATTGAGTCGAGGAAATCCAAAAACGGAGAAGTAGTGACAGACCCTATATTGAAGAATGAGGCAGAGCAGTGGTATATTGATTTGCTTATGGAATTAACAGGTGGCACCGGACACTATGAACAATTCCGCGATAAAGGCATATCGCTACCTCAGAACCTAATAGTCATAGGAACGGTGAACATGGACGAGACCACTTTCTCCTTCTCACGTAAGGTGCTTGACCGTGCAATGACCATAGAGATGAATGAGGTGGATTTGAAAGGCGGTCTTACAGATAGCCATGAGAACATCGGAAAGCTCGGTACCGAGGATCTGATAGGCACAGCAGTAGAGGGTAAGGACGTATATAGTGAAAATAAGGAAGTCTGTGACGAGGCAATAGCATATTTGCAGAAAGTGAACGATGTATTGGAAGGCACTCCGTTCAAGATAGCATACCGAACAAGAAACGAGGTGTTGCTCTATGTGGTGAACAACCTACCATACAATCAGATAGAGGGAGAAGATGAGTCTGTATATAAGGATGAATTTGTCATCGCTCGTGCCTTGGATGAGATAACCTCTATGAAGATACTGTCTCGCATAGAAGGTGACGAGTCAAAGGTGAGCAAAGATTTCTTAGAAAAGTTAAGGCAAACGATAAAGGAAGGCCTTGAGACTGTTTTTGATGAATTGTTCGAGGAGGACGAAGATGGTGTTTACACCTCCGTATCACTTACCAAGTTGGATGAGATGACAGCACGTCTTGATTCTGGTTATACAAGTTTTTGGAGTTAAAAATGAATAGTGAAATAAATATGAAAAAATGGTTATTGATTATATTTGTGTCTATTACATTAATCAGTACTTCCATAGCGATAGTCATACACTATGATAGAAAAGAGAAGGAACGTCAAATGACAGCTCGCTTCGATAAATTTATGTGGTATTATTATCCATATTTAGAAAATATCTCCAAAGTGTCAGAAATATACAAGCAAATGCATATCAGTTTAATGTATGATTATCTTACATATCATAGAGGAAGATATATTTATGAAAATGTTCCATATCAAAATGGTGGAGTGTTTTCTATGAAGGACTATTCTTCTTTGGAATATACGTTAATGCAGACCAGAGCAGTCTATGCAGAGCGTGCTTTTTCTGTTATAGATACAGGCCCATACACAAGGAGTTATGAGATAGCGGCCTTCTTTAAAATACTAGATACTGCAGAAAAATTAAGTCTGGTTGAAATCTATGATAGTAGTATTGGTTTTTCTATAACACCCGAGCAAAAGGAGAATGAGATTGACAGCTTAAATATGGAAATACAGCGTAGTTTAAACAAACTAAGTAAATATAAGAGTCCTAATTCGGAGAGGAATCTGAATATGATTAGAGAATCTGAATATGATTTAAGTAACTACTAAATGGAACTGCTGACGATACATCATGAGGACTTCACAATGTATGTGGAGTGCCCAAAGTATGAAGCCATCTGGGGGAAGGCCGTAAGAAACGTGGGCATGGAGAACCTGCTGACTACTTACGCCTGGACAGATGGTGTAAAGTCGGCAACTATTAATGATGAGCCCATAGAGAATGGCAAACAGGCAAGGGCAGTATTCTTTGACAACGCAGAATACCCCGTATGGGTGGATTTTGGCACACACGTTGACAAGGCACAGTTTGGCTCTATACTGCAGGCAGACAATGACCGCTTCAGTTTTAGGGGACATACGCTGGCGGGCTTCATGAACTATGGCAATGAAATCGGGCGAAGCGAACTGCAGTTAGTATATAATGTAGGCAAGGAGCAACGCCACTTCAAACTAAGCTATGAGGTACTCAGCACAAAACTGAACTACCACGAGCATTGGAAGAAGATAATAGAAGATATAGAGGCAGAGTACAGGATGCTGTCGCTCGACTACATGAAACGCACGTTTCATGGTTTTTCACCAGATACGAAAGGTGATACGCCTGAACTTATCTGGTGGAGCATATTTGCCGGTGAACAGGAAAAGTTCGTAAAGACTTGTCGCAACATCATAGAAAGACCTCGCAGAAGGCTGAGGGGCTATGATGTGTATCTGAGGGCAGACAAGCTGAAACGCGTGCCGGTAAGCATAGAGAATGAGCTGGCAGAACACCGTCGCGAGCCTGCGCACTTGTATAGGGTGGAGGAACACATACAGTCGAATGACACTCAAGAAAACCGTTTCTTGAAATATGCACTGAACCAGATAAGCACCAGATACGAAACACTGAAGAAGCGCCTGGAAGCCATAAAGAACACCTCGGATACGCTGAAACAGGAGATGGACGACGTAGAAAAGACGCTGAACCATTTACGGCGTAATCCATTCTTCAGGACGGTAGGACACTTCAAAGGACTGACACAGGAGAACCTTGTGCTGCAAAGAGCCACGGGCTATAGTCAGGTATATAGAACGTGGCAATTGCTGAGACGTGCATACTCACTGAACGACGGTATGTACAGACTGCAGTCAAAGGACATTGCCACGCTTTACGAGATATGGTGTTTCATAGAAGTAAGCCATATCGTAAAGGAAAAGCTGAAAGGCGATGTGGACGTTGACCATCGCAACCGTATGGAGATGAACGGTATGTTTACGTGGGAACTGGGCAAGGGCGAGCACTCACGGATATTGTTCCACAAGGACGGAGTGGAACTGGCAGAGCTGGTATATAACCCGAAACATACAGACAAAGAGAACGAGTCTATCAGCATGGAGCACCTCGTGGTACGAACCGTTGCACAGAAGCCAGACATCGTACTGCAGCTGACGAAGGATGATATAGAGAGAGGTATGAAGATGACCTATCTCTTTGATGCCAAATACCGCATAAGCGATAGAACAGTGGATGGTGTAGATACTCCTCCAGACGATGCCATAAACCAGATGCACCGCTATCGTGATGCTATTTATTACAAGGGAAACCAAGAAGGTGACGAAGCTCTGAAAAAAGAAGTGATAGGCGGGTATATCCTGTTTCCGGGTAACGGAAACACAGAGGAGGTGGCAGGTGCTACATTCCAAAAATCACTTGACGAGGTAAACATAGGAGCATTCCCACTGAGACCTAATGACGTGGAGAACAGAAAACTGCTGGAGGGTTTTATTGAGAAACTTATAGGCATGAAGTCTGCGGACACTATCGCAAAGGTGATTCCACAGAAGGGGACCTTTATGGAAGTAGGCGACAGGGTACTGATAGGGTTGGTAAAAGAAAACAGCAGCAAGGGCTATCTGAAGAAATTCGAGGATGGCACAGCTGATCTGTATTATACAGGCCCGTCATTTCCTACATCTATTGCCTTGCACAACCTGCATTACTTCATTCCATACATGAAGAACAAGGGCATACGCGATGTTTACGAGATAACAAAGGTGAGGACCATCAGAGCAAGTGAGGCAAAGCAGACAGTCATGGAAACAGGTAGGGATGACCTTCGGTTGGCCTTTCACCTGAAACCGCATCATAAGATTGCGAATGGGTACCGTGCTATCGATACGCATAAACTGGTAGATTATACTTTTCTTGACACCACCTTTGGAGAGTTAGAACAATATTATGTTGAAGAGTAATGCTGAGGATTATGGGCTTTTATGGGCATGTTAGGCTTAATGGGCATTAACAGCGAAAGGCTGCCAGGGAGAGTCAGAACAATATTATGGTGAAGAGTAATACTGAGCATTGAGGCTTTTATGGGCATGTTAGGCTTAATGGGCATTAAAAGGGAAAGGCTGCCAGGGAGAGTCAGAACAATATTATGGTGAAGAGTAATGCTAAGGATTTATGGGCTTAATGGGCATGTTAGGCTTAATGGGCATTAACAGCGAAAGGCTGCCAGGGAGAGTCAGCGCAATATTATGGTGAGGCTTAGTGGGCTTAGTGGACTTAATGGGGTTTTCTGGGCTTGCTGGGTTTTGTGGCTGGTTTGTCATTAATGGGCCTTAAAAAGGCCCCCCATAATGCCCAGAATGCCCATTAAGCCCCAAAAATTGTAGGAATTTGTAAGAAAACACGCTGCGGGGGCGTTATTTTTCAGTGATTAGTTTGGTGGTTCACTGAAAACTTCGTAATTTTGTAAAAACAAACCGTTGTCTATAATAGACAGAAATAGACATATAATATCCACTAATCACATGAACGAGAACAAGGATTTCCTTAGACAGGGCAACAACTATAGGACTCTCAAGGCTTTTCAGAAGGCGGAATGTATATATGACATAACATTCTATTTTGCTCATAAATTTCTCCAGATAGGCGACCGCACGATTGACCAGATGATTCAGGCTGCACGCTCAGGTAAGCAGAACCTTGCCGAGGGGAACATCGACGGAATAACGTCGCGCGAGATGGAGCTTAAGCTGACGAATGTAAACCGTGCCTCGTTACATGAATTGTTGCTTGATTATGAGGATTATCTGCGTGTGCGTGGATTAGAGCAATGGAAACAAGATGATCCACGTTGCCGTCAGACTCGCGTTTTCTGTAAGAAACATCTTGACTCTGCCGTATATCGCGAGAAGATAAAGGATCGGTCTGATGAGACTATTGCCAATATCGCCATCACACTGATTTACCAGTACGACTTTTTAATACGCGGGCTCATTGAATGGAAGAAGCGTGACTTCATAGAGAAGGGTGGTATCAAGGAGGAGATGTATCGTGCACGTAAGGACTGGCAGAAACGCAACGGAGCCTATGGTGCTATCCCCTATGGAGACAACGTGCACAACGGGGTATTGCGTAAATAAGTCTGCAAATAATAAAAGGCATCGTGAAAGAAATCACGATGCCTTTTTATATTAATGTGTAGTAATTTATTACTTAGGCTGCTTGCCGATGTAAGCAAGGATACCACCGTCAACATAGAGTATGTGACCGTTGACAGCGTCAGAAGCCTTAGAAGCAAGGAACACTGCAGGACCACCGAGCTCTGATGGATCGAGCCAACGACCAGCTGGAGTCTTTGCGCAGATGAATGAATCGAATGGGTGACGTGAACCGTCTGGCTGACGCTCGCGCAGAGGTGCAGTCTGTGGAGTAGCGATGTAGCCAGGGCCAATGCCGTTACACTGTATGTTGTACTCACCATACTCAGAGCAGATGTTGCGGGTGAGCATCTTCAGACCACCCTTGGCAGCTGCGTATGCAGATACAGTCTCGCGGCCGAGCTCAGACATCATAGAGCAGATGTTGATGATCTTACCCTCCTTGCGCTCCATCATCTCTGGGATGACAGCTGCAGCGCAGATGTAAGGAGCAACCAAGTCAACGTCGATGACAGCCTGGAACTCAGAACGCTTCATCTCGTGCATAGGAATACGCTTGATGATACCAGCATTGTTAACGAGGATGTCGATCTGACCTACCTCAGCGTGTATCTTCTCTACGAGTTCCTTAACGGCAACCTCGTCGCATACGTTGCAAACATAGCCCTTCACGTTTGTGATGCCAGCCTCTTTGTAGTTGTTGAGACCACGCTGGAGAGCTTCCTCGTTGATATCATTGAAAATGATGTTCTTTACTCCGGCTGCTACGAAAGCCTTGGCAATGTTGAAGCCGATACCGTAAGATGCGCCAGTAATCCAGGCATTCTTACCCTCAAGTGAGAAATCTTTTAAACTTGTCATAGTAATTAAATTATGAATAAAAAGTTATGAGTTAATCCTTAATGTATTCAGAGAAATCCGTCAGGCGCATATCACCCTTGCGACGCAATGTGTCGTGCATGGCGAATGCTGCAGGGAGGTTGTGGTGAGTCTGACCGCCAGAAGCAATCTTCACGTACTCACGCAGCAACGGACGGTAGTCTGGGTGTGCACAATTCTCGATAATCAGCTGTGCGCGCTCTATAGGAGCCTTGCCGCGCAGGTCGGCTATACCCTGTTCCGTAATGATTACGTTGACGTCGTGCTCAGAGTGATCCTGGTGGCTCACGAATGGCACGATGGCAGAAATCAGTCCACCCTTAGCCACTGAAGAACAGGTGAATATTGAAATATATGCATTGCGCTCGAAATCGCCTGAACCACCGATGCCGTTCATCATCTTAGTACCAGAGATGTGGGTTGAGTTAGCGTTGCCGTAGATGTCAACCTCGATGGCAGTGTTGATGGCGATGACGCCGAGTCGGCGAATTACCTCCGGAGAGTTTGAAATCTCAGACTGGCGTATGGTGAGGCGCTTTGAGAACAAGTCGATGTTGTCATATACGCGCTTCAGGCACTCGTTATCCACGGTGAGCGAACATGTAGAGGCATCCTTTACGCGGCCCTCGAGCATCATATCGACGATGGCATTCTGCAGCACCTCGGTGTAGATATTGAAGTCAGGGATGCTCTTGTCCTTACCTACGGCGCTGAGGATTGCGTTTGCAGTAGTACCCACGCCGCTCTGCATTGGAAGGAAAGAAGACGGAATGATGCCACGCTTCATGTCTCCAAGCAGGAACTGAGCCACGTTGGCACCGATCTGGTCGGTAACAGGGTCAGTACCCTTGAAGGTACGAGCCTCGTCGGGAATGTCGCACTCCACAACGCCTACCACCTTCTTCTTGTCTATCTCGAGGTAAGGAGTACCGATGCGGTCGCTTACCTTTGTTATCATGATAGGCTGACGGAAAGGAGCGTCGAGAGGCTCATATACGTCGTGCAATGATGCCACGCCTTCGCTATGGAAGCGATTGAGCTCGATAATCACTTTCTCTGCCATGCGTGCCACGGTAGGAGAAATACCGCCGGCAGAAGTGAGGAATACGTGGTATTTGTCGCCAGCATCCTCTATCTTACAAACCTCGATGATGCCCCACTGCAGCTTGCCGAAGAAGCCATAGCGCAACTCCTGTGCCATGTGAGACAGGTGGAGGTCATTGTAACGTATCTCGTTCTTGTTTACACGTGTGCGGAAATCGCCATTGGTGGTATAGGGAGCACGGAAGCCTATTGCCTCAGCGGCAGCAAGGTCGCCATCTGTGCTCTGACCTGTCGATGCACCTGTAAACAGGTTTATCTTAAACTCGTTACCCTTTTCATGCTCAGCTACGGCGAGCTTCGCCAGCTCTTTCGTAACTGCTTTTGG
>Ga0247608_10002361_pt1 | contig 23806 bp, 31 predicted proteins | sample 176DNAGHGlowgp2_FD_193490 | JGI IMG/M metagenome (GOLD analysis project Ga0247608, IMG submission 193490) | Sheep rumen microbial communities from Palmerston North, Manawatu-Wanganui, New Zealand - 1766 DNA GHGlow gp2 | ecosystem: Host-associated > Mammals > Digestive system > Stomach > Rumen ... | reverse complement strand
CACGCAATTCTATTTACTGGACATAGAGACCTACTCTTTCACCCCAAACAATTCAATGAAAATTAAACGCAATTAAATCATTTTTAAAATTTCTGAATATTTTTTATGATGAATGAATAGATTATAGAAAAATCATTCTGAAGAAAATTAAATCTGATTACATTGAAAGCATAACGGAAACGGAGTTCCAATTATTTATGAATTTCATAGGTAGTTACGAGAAATACAGGATTAACGCATTACGTAGTCAACTCTTGATAAACATTGGTTATACATCAGGATTAAGACTAAGTGAAATGCTAGGTTTAACCGTACAACAAGTGAAAGCAGGAGAGTGTAGAATAACAGGAAAGGGAAATAAAACTAGACGAGTATTTTTTACTGATTCTAGTAACAGACTTTTAGATGAGTATTTGGAGGAAAGGGAAAAGCCAATACCACGAACATGATTAACTGAGAAAGGTTCAGATTTTGTTTTTATTTCACATAATAGTGGTTACGATTATGGACAACCAATAAAGAAAAACACTGTATGTGAGAAAGTGAAAAAATATTCTGACTGTATGGACTTGGGAAAAAGAATAACAGTACACTCATTGAGACATGGGTATGCTACAAGGCTATTAGAAAGCTGAATGAACATTAGAGAAATACAGGAGTTACTATGACATAAAGACATCCAAACCACAGAAGGTTACTGCCATATTCTGAAATCTTGATTGAAGAATAAAGTAGCTGAAATATTCCACTAGAAACAAAGTACCCAAAATTTTTACTAATACTAGTTCAGACTTGTATATTTTTTCTCTTGACTTTTCAATCTGAATTGTTATACCATTAGGTAATCTAAGAGCATCTGTTCGATGGTAGGAAAAAGAACACACCCCTTTAACCATAAGGTCGTGGGTTCGAATCCCACCCCTCCCAAATTAAATAGCAATATTAAATTTGAGAATATAGTCGGCAGATGTAAAAATCTGTCGGCTTTTTCTTTACAAGCAAATAGAGAGTTAGCTGACAGAAAAAACTTAGATTACGTGGGCATAGAAAATGAAAAGGGGGAACACAGTAAGAGTGAATTTAAGTATAAGCTGTGGTTATGGTATGAGGAAAAGACAGGTTTCCTTTTATACCTCTATGCCACCTCAAACCCACCTTCAGCTTAGACTTAAGTTTGCTCTTTTTATTTAACCGATTTTTAACCCTAACCGATTTATTATGGCAAAGAAAGAATATAGAGAGATTCCAGTAGAGGAATTAACAGATGAACAACTAAGGAGATGATTCCAAAGATTAAGAGAGTTGTATAAATGAGAACAACATCATGTTCATGAAGTTAAAGTTGAGAGATGACAATTAAGAAACGAAAGGTTTACGTTACTACATGAGATTAAGGTTTTAAAGAAAGAAAATAGACTTCTCAAAGAAGAAATTGAGAAGATGAAAAGGGATGCTGTTAGAGCTGAAAAGAAAGCTGAGAAAAAAGAGAAGAAAGAAAAGAAAGAAAATGTTGTTAAGTCTGAAGTGGTAGATTTTAAAAAAAAGTTTTTTGACAGTTTGTAGTTTTATTTCTTTACTCAAAAGTAAATGCTAACACGAGAAGAAAGGCTAAATCATGCCTTAGGAAAACTAACAGATGAAGAAGCGGCAACTACTCTTACAGCAATAGTCCGCTGACTCATTGGAAGAGACCTTGTAAAAAGAGTTTCTAGTAAATCAGGAGACGCATACAAAGAAGAGCCAGTATATAACGCTGACATGATGTACATCGTTACACAAATTTTACTACGTATGAAAGGGTAATATGCATGTATTAGACGCAAACGACATCTTTGGGATGACATTCTATACAGCTGACAGAATTTTGGAAGAATGAGGTACAAATTGACCAGACGCTTTAGCCTTATACGTGAAACTAATCAAACAGACCAGAATACAACAAACTAATCAAACTAAGAGCTTGGACGTCTTTTTAGAGGAATGACTTGGACGAGGGTACAGAAGACTAAAGAAAGCTAAAGATGTTTTAAAATGATTATGACTTATGGACAGTGTAATTGCAAGAGACAAACTTGGGAAAGTCGTATGACATTACGTAAGAGTAAATTTCTTAATCGATGAACAAAAGGTTAGAACGTCAGGTATTAACTATAATCTACCCACAACGTTACCTGAAGCAGTTCTGGATGAGGTCCAGTTATGGCCAAATGCACACAAATGCTTAAATAACATAAATATAAATGCTTTAAATACACAAATAGAAAATAATTGTCTTCCAGAAAATAAATCTACTACTAGTAGTAAGAAGAAGAAACGTACAACTAACGAACATCTACTAGAATGAGAAACAAAAGAAAAGTTTGAAAAGTTTTGGAACACATACCCACACGTAACAGGTAGAAGTAGCAGGAAGGAGAGTATACCGTTATTCTTAGAACATAATCCAGATGACCTAGTAATAGGTGCATCAATACTAAAATGGGAAGTAGAAAGCTGAAAGCAACAGGATGAGTTTGTAAAAGCTAGTGAAAGATGGTTAAAGAATTTCACACCAATGACCGACAGCTATAAAAAAAGGAAGATTAAAGAAATAATGAAACGGCATATGAATACAGGATGAGACAAAAAGGCTAGGTTTGAAGAGATGCAGGAAGATTTTGAATGAGTAGATTTAAAGGCAATAGCGGCAGAAATAAGAGACGAGGAAACACAAGAACTTATAGAAAGTTTTAAAAGCTAACTGGTTTAAGCAATGGACAAAAATTTAGAGTACTGGATGGAGGTATACCCAAACTTCATGGAGTGTACCATCCAAACGTTCAACGACCAAGACAAGTCTGAGAAAAGCCAGTCAAGGAAGTTACAAATGACCATAGAAAACCTGCTGAAGTGTGTTAGGTTACAAGAGCTATTGCCATACTGAATCTACTTTAGTGTAAACACTATGGAACTATGACAGAGAGACGCAAAGAGTGTTAAAAAAATCCAGACTTGGATTTGTGACATTGATGAATGAACGAAAGAAGAGCAGCTAAAGTTGATTGAGAACGCACCATTACAACCATCTCTAGTAGCAGAAAGTGTACACGGATTCCATTTGTACTACCTAGCAGACAGAAATTTAACAGAGGAACAATACGCTAAATGAAATTACTGACTTAGAAACTACTACAACGGAGACATTAAGGTATGTAAAGACATTGCTAGAGTGTTGCGTATTCCTTGATTCTACCACATGAAGTGAGACCCTGTGTTAGTAACATACAGGTATGACTTGGGGACAGGGAAACGTTATACGATGGGACAAATGGATTTGGCGTTTCCAAACCAATCAGACTGAAAGTTAGTTATTGTAGAACAGCCAAAAAAAATAGAGAAAATTTTTGATTGTAGTGACAGTTATTGGGTGAAAGTGAATAGGCTAGACAACAGACAAATGTTGCGTGAGCTTAGTGGAACTAGATGGGTTGATTGAGAAATAATTGGCTTCAAGAGGAACTGAGATTGAACTGAACAAATAACAATCAACTGAACACCTCGTTCCTGTTGGATTGATGAATACTGAATGATTGGGAGTTATGACAATGGATGACCTAGTTACATACAGTGGCTTCAATATTACAAGAAAAGAAAATTCACAACATCCGAATGGCATGAGTTCTCAAATCGATTAAACGCCAATCATCCAGAGTTAGAAGAAAAGAAAAAGAAGTTTGATGTTAAGAGTTTAAAGAAAAAAGAAACTAGCTGAACGCAGAAAGGGTTTGTTTACCCATGAGAAGTATTTGATGACTTTGAATGCTTCATGAGTGGCGAACTAGTTACAATAGTTGCTGAGACTAACTCAGGTAAAACAACATTCGCAATGGATTTAATCAAAGAGAATGCTGACAGATGAAGAAAGGGTTTGTACATTAATTTGGAGTTTGATGTTAAGAATGTATGGAAGGACAAACGACTATGGTTTCATGGCAAGACCAAGAAGAATCTCACAGATTTAAGCCCTCTTACAGCACTAGAAAAAAAAGACATGGACGATTACATAGCGGACAAACTGAAAGACTTCGACAGCTATAGCGAACCTAACTGAATTGACCTAGAGGATTTAGAGGAGTTAATAGCAAATAAGGCAGACGAAGGGTATGAGTTGTTTGTGGTGGACACATTCTCACGCATCCACTGAAACCTAGACGCTTCTAGTGCTAGGACTAGTCAGAATAGATGTATGGAGGAACTACAAGAGTTAGTACAGAAGCTGAACGTAGCAATAGTTATGTTACACCACACCAACAGACAATGAACATTTGAGGGTAGCCAAAAGATTAAAGACCTTAGCAATGTGTTTATAACAATTCAGAAGGAAGAGAGTGAAACGTGAAGCGAATACAGGAGGTATGTATTGTCTAAGGACAAGTTCGTACACAACAAGGCTGTTGATGCTGTGTATAACATGTGAAGGTATGAAAAGTTTTATAACTAATGGAACATAGATGGAATTTAAAGTTAGTAAAGAGGCGGCGGTGCTTATTGAGAAGAATGACACTAAGCTAGGTAAACCGTTTATTGTAAAGTTCTACAAAGACTGAGTTTTTGTAGAGTCAATCCCATACGACAGTGTGGATGACATAGATTTTAACTACATAAGGCAACGACAATGAAAATCAAGTACTTAGACCAATACTGGCACTACAAACCAGAATATTGAATTGACGATTTCGTCAGAGTAAACTGTTTGGAAGACTATGACCCACGCAAGATTGTTAAAATGATGGTCAAGTTATACGCCTATTGGTGCAACGAACAGCGACCAGAATATTACAACGTGTATGATTCTGAAAATATAACTGAAGTTTTAGACCCTAACCAAATATAACCATGGACAAATTACTTAAACTCATCAATGAGTATGAGAACAGGGACTTTATAGAAAGTCTGACTGAAGAACCAGAGGAATGATTCATTGAAGAACCACAAGTTCGGAAGGAATACAAGTGACACCTGTGGTTCAATGGTGCGAACACAGTTCAGTTTCCAGATGACATGTTCGACCATTATGCATTGTCACTAAGTTATGGTTTCCTTAAACGAGCCATAAACGAGTGACACATTAAAGGGATTACCCTCATTGACCTAGTAGAAGAACTAGCATGTCTAAAAAACCCTTTAGAGTGAATTATTCAACTTTTAAACCCTAACCAAAATAACAATGAAGACTAGTAAATTATTGCTTATTCAAGCAGCGTTAAAATGTCCTAAGAACCAAAAGAACTCTTTTGGAGGCTACAACTACAGGAGTTGTGAAGACATACTAGAGGCGGTTAAACCACTTTTATATGAGACTCAGACTACTTTAACTCTTTCAGACAACATAATAGAAGTCTGATGAAGGGTTTACGTAGAGGCTACGGCCACTCTTAGAGATGCTGAGACTGGAGATGTTATAGAACAGAACGTAGCTTATGCTAGAGAATCTGAATCTAAGAAGTGAATGGATGAGAGTCAGATTACTGGTTCTAGTTCCAGCTATGCACGTAAGTATGCCTTAAACGGATTATTCCTATTAGATGACGTGAAGGATGCTGATGCTACTAACACTCATTGAAAGGAAACGAAAGTAACAAAGAAAGCTGAACCAAAGGAAGAGAATCCAGACTGATGGTTCAAGAAAGCATGTGAGAGTAAGAAATTCATGCAGCAATGTATGGATGAAGATGACTTCATAAACAAAATCAAAGACAAATACACAGTCGATGAGATTACAGAGAAACAATTACGTGATGCATACAAGAGACAGATGTGAATCGATGACTGACAAGTCGAACTGCCTTTCAATTAATAGGAGTTTATTCTAATCCACCCTAGCAAGTGGCTAAACTGCATATAGTGGATGGTTGAACACCATCAAAGATATGCATCAAGTCTTCCGAGACTCAAAACCAGAGCTTGTTGGCAGAATAATACACTAGTAGGAAATAATTATGGTACAAAGTCCTGCAAGCTCGTTCTTTATAAACTAATGATGAATGATGAGTTTTTTGGCACTTGTATTAGGTTGCGTGTTTAGTGGTAACACATTGTTAGCATGTCCTAACCAACCACTAGACCACGACCTAGTAACAAAACCTATTATACAACATACTGGTTACGCACCAGATGATGAGAGACAAAAGATGGTTCAATATGCGTACAAATTATGATGAATGGATTTTGTCACTATGTTAGAATGTGAAAGCTGATTTAATCCATACGCCGTTTGAGATTCTGGGCGTTCTCATGGGCTTTGCCAAGCAAACACTAGGTGGCATGAGCTACCAGATGAATATAAGACAAGTTGGCAGACACAGGTGGAGTATTGTTACCAGAAGTGGAAAGGATGAACTCGTTTTTATTGACCACAACGTAAGGTACACGGAGTAAGATGTAGTACATACGTGAAGAACAGATTTATAATTAATGGTTAAGATTATGTTTGAAGAAGATTTAAGAGAATGAAAGAAGTCTGAGAGGGAGTTTGCCATAAAGTTGTTGGCAAATCTCTCGTTAGACATCAAATGAATAGAGTTCGCACCAGATTGACAGTTTAAGCCACGAGATTTGAAGATTAAGTTCAAGAGGGACTGAACTGAATACAACAAAACTTTTGAGGTGAAGACTGATGGAGTGTTTCCAAGAACATGAGATGTATGTTTTGAGACGCAGTGTAATGGTGTACCTAGTGGTATATATTCTAGCACAGCAGATGTAATAGTTTACAAGTTGTGAGAGAACTTCTACTACCAAGACAGGTGAAGATTATTACTAGCTTTGAACAAGTTACCACATGAAGAAAAAATCTGATGAGATGGTAACAGGTCAGAGTTATACATAGTAAAATGAGAACACATGTCAGATTTATTTAGAAAATTATAGAGCATGAACCGACTAGAGAAACTAACACGACTAACAGTAATACTAGTACTACTAGTAGTAGTCCGAATTAATTACCAGCTTTCAATACCATGAGATTGAAACATAGAAGAATACTGATTTAGAGACTGGAGTGCAACCGCCATAAAGAGTGCAGAGATGCCTACAACGGAAACGTTATAGGGTGGTGTGCAAGAGCCATTTTCATCGTCTCGAACTCACTACCGCCTTAGTGAGAAGTACAAAATAAGAATACACACAAAGAATAAAAATAACCAGTTGTATAGCTGCAACGTAAGGCATGGGCGGATGCCTTTTAAATTTAGTTTACTACTAATTGAAAATGGGAAAGAACTGCGTAAGATGTGGAGATGGAATAGAAAGCTGATTACGATGTAAGAGCTGTAGAGAATACGTGGATGATGAAATATATTGATGAAAAGAGCGTGATTTAGAGTTTTACTTCAAACGACATAAACAAAATGTGACTAGAAACACCAAGAGAGTGAGACAACAAACCAAAGACTTTCACGGATGAGGAAGTATTAGAGGAACTACACGACATTCTTTTTTGAGCCAAAGACAAGGTGAATTTCAGATTTAGAACAGGGACTAACTTAGTAGATGTGTATATAGGAGAAAGTCTGAATTATATAATCAATAGGAATTTATATTTTAAGCTAATGTGAGATGAATAAAGAAAAATCAGTGGTAGAAATCAAATATGCTGCCAGAACAGAGAAGTCTAATGATTTAATAATCAGAGAGTTATTGTCTAATATACTTCAAATTCTTTTGAAACAGCAATGATGTACGCAAGAGGTAATAGATGAGCTGCTAGAAAAGATTTATAATTACTAAATTCAGACTTTTATATTATTTACCCTTAGAAAATGAAGAAAGAAAAATCTGACTATAAAGAGAGACATAGAATAGCACAACAGAAATATAGAGAGAAGAACAAGGACATCTTAAAAGTTAAGGATAAAATATATAGAGAGAATAATAAAGATAAAATAAGAGCTAGGAATAAAGTATGGCAAGAGAAGAAGAAAAGAGAACAGAAAAATAAAGATAAACTGATTGAAGAATTAAAGAGGAAAGTTGATAGTCAATTATCATTACTTAACACTACAAGAACTATATTAGTCAACACGGTAGCAGAAAATCAAAAATTGAGAGAAGAAAGACAAGCACTTATTAGCACTTTAGAAAGTATGGGGTATTGAGAACGAACATACTAATCAGATTTATTTATTACATTTACAATTACAGACTTTTATATTATTTACCTATGGAGAGAATGACGCCAGATACAATAGACTTTAATTCACTGAGTAAGAAACAGTTAGTAGAATTAGTTATTACTAAATATAATGATTGCTTTAGGTTAGAAGAAGAAAACAAAAAGCTGAGAGAAACAATAAAAGACCACCAATTCTATGAGGAGAAATTAGAACATAGAATTATAGAGTTTGAGGAATTATTACATTGAGAGTAATCAGATTTATTTATTTAACTTTATACCTATGCCAAATAACAAAGACTACCTAGAGCCACTAGTATGAAGAAATCCTATGAGGAAGTTTGCGAGGAGTAGTGAAGTACCAATCGCAGAATGCAGACAATGCGTACGAAAGGTGTTATGCCTAGAGAATGAAAAAAACCCTACAATCAGAAGGTTGGTACTAGGAGAAGAAATAGAAGATGACCAGCAGGATGATTTTGCTGCTATGATGAGAGATTGTGGTTTATAATGTAACTAGTAACAATAATGGAAAAAACAATGGAATGTCAGCGTTGCTGAAAAATCATTAAGAAAATGTGAAACAGGAAATACTGTACAAGCTGTCGTATGGCTGTGGACGACGAACTAGCAGAGAAACGCAGGAGAGCATTATGACAGAAAAAGAGGGTGTAGCCCCTCCTTTTTTGTTTTGTACGAAGTATGCTGTTTATGTCATACCCTAAATAATTTTAAGACACACACATAATGGACTGTGTAGAATTATTCCACTGTGTATTGTCTGTGCCTCTTAGAATTTTTTACATAACAAATGTACCTATTGTTTCTCTACGTATATTTGGCTAATTCAATTTCACAATCTTTCACTTTTTGTCTGTTTTGGTTATTTGCCTCATGCAATATATTTTTATATTTCTCATCTTTCGTGAGATGTCGTAGTTTAGAATTGGCTTCTATTGTTGCTAGTAGTAACGTTCTAAACTCATTCAGCCTTTTGACTTCTGTTAGTTTGTTCTCTCCTACCTTTGTATAGATGTATGCGTTAGAAGAGTAGCATGTAATCTCTGAGAGTAGATGTTCTAACTCATAGATGTTGTGTTCTGTTCCTGCTGCTGAGTCTTTGCAGCATCTCTTTCAGTTCACTTTCCTTACGTTTATTGCATGTCAGAATGTTGCTGTTCAAAACTTAGTACCATTTAGCACTCCATCTGAGTCGTAGTCTTTGATGTAAGAGTAGTTTCCGTTGAATGAAGTCATCAGAGTGTAGCCTTTGTCTAGAATGTTTTTTATAACACTCTCATTTCATTTGTCTACACGGTAGTAAGCCACTTCTCACTTGTCTTTATGATGTTCGTTCCAATAGTCTGCTACTAGTTTCACAGCAGCCTGTACCCACCATCCACTGTCCTTCATTCTACCCCTAGAATAACTCATGTCATCCACCTTCTTTATTTCATCTAGTGAAAACTCATAGTTATATAAGTCTGAGATTGCACCTAGTGCTGAGAATACTGTACAGCTCTTCTTACTCCATGATTGTCTGTACTGGTTGTACTGGTAGATGATGTTGTCCTGCTGGATGAGGTCTGGTAATGCATCATCGAATCCTTCTAGGAGGTAGTCGGTTGTCTGGATTCCATCTCAAAGGCAACCATTCTCTATTACTGTCATGTTATTTAGTTATAAGTTGTAAAATAGAATCATAGTCTAGGATTTCATCTTCTCCAATCATTGCACATGGTACAGAGGTTACCTCAGGCATTCACTCAGAATACTGCATCTCTTTAAATGTGTAACCATTCTCTTTGCACCATTGCTCTACAGAAGGTTTAATAAACCTACATTTCACGCAGTCAGGCGTGGTAATCAAAACAAATTCTTTCATGGTTTTTTGGTTGTATTTTAAAATAAGGATTTCTCTAAAGTCTTCTTTAGACCAACTGTAACCTAGCATATTAGTTCTTGTTAGTTATTTATTGGGGTCAATAGCTCTTGGGTCATACCATTCGTATGGGTCATATATGTTTCTAGATGTAAGAGTTTCAATAAGCCACTGTCTCACATCTTCTCTAAGAGCCTTTTCACTTAGATTTACTGTTGTTATTAACTGTTCAGCAATCATCTTGTTTCAGAATAGGTTGTGAATAGACCTGTGGATTGTGTCTCTTATTACTTCCACATTTATACTCTCGTTACTTCCATAAGGATGGCGAGGTAAAATATGATGCCTACTAAATACTATTTCTTTTGGTTCTCATTCTTTTCTTTTTTTTGACATGTTGCTCGTACCTAAGTTTATAATATAAAAGCCATCATTTAGCACTAAAGTTATTCCATCGTTTAAGTAGTATTTCGCATATTCGTTCTACCATGTTTTATTCGTAAATAAAAAGAAGAGACTGAAAATTATTAGTAGTGTAACTAGTAACTTAATCAGTCTCTTTCGCATCTCCTCTCTTACTAACAACTAAAGCTCATTTAGCATCGTCTTCTGTATAGAAGGTTCTTGCATATTTTGGTTCTAGCACTCGGTTGTTGTTTGGTCACAAAAACCAGCACTCCATCGTTCAGTCTTCTTTTTCTTTTCTTTTACATATTTTATAACCTAAATCTGTTCTTGCGATTCTGTATTGTCGTTTTTCTTTCATTCTTCTTCATCCTTAGAATCTAAATTTTGTTTGTTTATTAGTCCTTTGATGAATTTCTCTAGTCGCTCTAGCAACATTTTGAATGCATCTAATTCGCCTAGTTCCTTCCCATAGTTTATGCTATAGATGTGTCCAATGATGCTGTAGAGTTCAGAGAAGACAATCATACCTACGATTACCTTCACTAATTCCTCTATTCATCACATTCCTGTCCGTTTTAATCATGCTACTACGATGAATGGTAATAGCCATCTGGTTAGTTTCTTTACTAATCAATGCTGCCATTTTTTAGACTCTATTGCCTCTCATCTACTCTTAGCACTTAGGAGTCAGAATATGAAGTCTAGTACTAGCATCACGGTCATGATTATTACTCACTCTCAACTCATAGAGAAATAGTCCAATATTTCTGCTAGTGTTATTCCTCATAGTATGTTAATAGCAACTCACTCTGCTTCTGTCATCTGGATTATGAATTACGAACTAAAGTAGCTCTCACATGAAACCAGCTTTCTATTCATGATGTTTCTATGCTAAGGTTTGTGTAACCTATTCCACTTACACTCTCTTCTGCTGTTATTCCACATGAAGTAGTCCATGCTGCTAGTATGTCTGCCTCACTAGAATCTTGTATATAACCTAAATCCTGTCTTGCAGTGAATGATGCATTAGTAGCATTGATGCAGTAGTAGTGTGTTCTGTAAGGAGAGTATGCGTTCTCTTCTTCACTGAACAACACACTAGCTTTCACATCGTTTCAGTCACGTTTCATCCTAAATCCTCTCTTTGTTAATCAGATTCTGTCTTGTCCCTTTGCTGAACTTTCATAGAAACTAGGGTCAGAATCAAAGTGTTTGGTGAAACAAGCTAGATGGAACTCTTGGTATGCTGTTGTTGATGTGTCTGTTAGCCATACGTAGTGGTAATAATTCTGTCCATCTGCTGCTATTATGTCTCATAGTTGTTCTCTTATAGCTGGAGTGCGTCTAGTGTTATATAACGCATTAATTATTACCATAGAGGATGGAACGAATAATCCATCTAGGTCTCAATGTCACAGATTGTATTCTTGACCGTTCTGGTATGCCTTCGTTATTAAATATGAAGTTCAGTTCCTTAATACTGTTGTCATCTGTCCTTCCTATGAGTAAATAAAATATGTTTTTCAGTCTGTTAGCTTACTACTAGGTAATGCATCATACTCTGCTTGTGTTACAAATACATTCTCAAAGAACTCATTACTCCATCTTACTCCTGTACTTGTTCTCTTTAGTACTTGTCATACTGAACCAGCATTCTCTGGATTGAATGGTAAAGAGTTAGAAATCTGATTATTCTGGTCTATTGCTATTCCTGTTCCTGCTGAGTATGTAGTGTCTGTAGCACTGATTACTCAGTTATTTATTTGGATGTTAGTTCCTGCTGTTAATGCTCATTGCTTTCAGTTCCATGAATTAATCATAGCTTGTGTAACAAACAGATTTGTAGTACCTTGTGTTATGTCATCTGTTGTGTTAGTAGTAGTATTGAAGTAGTTGCTAAGGTCTATTTGTGTATTACCTACAGCCTTCCATGCTGTTCCATCCCACGCATACATTAATCCATCTGCTTCTACGTAGTATACATCTCATACAGTGTTTCATGTAGCTGGTAGACTAGCAACATCTGCTACGTTTCACTTATACACCAATGCTCATTGGATGTTAGCACTGATGGTGTTAGTATTAGAATCTATTACTATTCAGCTTCATGCTGTTAGTTTGTCTTGTTTTAAGTATACCTGTGCTTCTGTTGCTATAGCTGTTGGATTGTTTCATGCAGAAGTACTCTTACTAGGCACTACTGGACTAGTGTTAAATGTCTTTGTACCATACACAGTCTGAGCAGGTCAGTACCATTGGCTACCTAGATATAGGTATGTTTGTGACAAGTTTGTATTACTTTCTGCCATCTGCACAACTGTGGTTGTGTTTGCTGTACATTGTATTTGGAATGTTCTGTAGCAATCGTCTCTGTGTTGCGTTGGAGACACAGGTCGTAGTGTAGATGTGAATGTATAGTATTCTGGTAGATTGTCTCCGTACTCGAAATTTCTTAAATAGTATGTCGTGTTATTATATTTTATAATTGGATGCTTTCAGCTTTGTAAATAATCTATTATAGCTTGTCCTGTTTCTAGGTCTTGTAAACTGCTTGGAAAGAATGTCTTTGTATTTACATCTATTGCTGTAGCAGTACCAATCATAATCCATACTCATGTTCATGGGTCATAGTACAGATTTCAGTCATTAGCATATATAAGTCTGACATAGTCTCCACTAGTAGTCTTAGAGTTGATTATTGTACCACTCTGTTGCCATCAGTCTTCTGCTAGTATTTCTCCTGTGGTTACTCCTACAGGAAACTCATCATCTGGTGCTATACCAGCAGGAAGTTGTAGGTCTACGTATAGCTCTCTGTCTTCATTAACATGAATCAGATTATTTGCTGCTCTTAGTAGTACATTGATGACATGGTTGTCTGTAATCTCTATACCATCTCATCATGTGTATGGAATCATTCATTCCTTTATTCTTGTTGCCATTAGTTAAATGTTATTATATAAATCTGATTATATTCATAGTTTAGCTTTAATTTGTGAATAATAGCTTGCTACTTCCTGTGCTGTCCATTCTCTTTGTTCCATTATAAGTTCTCTTGCATTTCAATTTAATGCTTGTGTATACCTATTCACATCTCTAGTACAGAATATTCATTGTGAATTGTCGTGCGAATATGGTCGAAATCATCGTGGGTATTGACATCAGTTTCAAGTTCAAACTAATTGTCAGTTTATATATAAATTACTGCTTTGTGCTGTAGCTGTTGCAACTATATTAAACCGACTATTCGCTGATGGTATTGCTCAATTTATTGAAGCCTGAGTAGTGTCTCAATTATTGAAATTCACTCTTACATTACTTGTATTCTCGTATAGAGTCATCCATAACCAACTTCAATTTGAGGCTGCCATGTCTAATATTAATCTTCTAGAACTAGAACTTTGTGTTGTTACATATACTAGCAAAGAAACAGTAAGAGGTTTTTCTCTGTCACTTTGTATAGGGTAAGGTGTAGTTAGTTTTGCTCATCAAGAAGAACCTATATGTACACTAGGAACTCATCATACTGTTGTATAACTTAGTCCACTCGTCGTGAATGTTCTTGTTGTTGCTTGTCAGCTTTGGTCTACAAAATCATTCTCTAGAGGTAAGTATAGCAATGTATTAACTCATGGTTGCCATCACGGACTAGTTGTAGGTCGTACTTGAATCTCCTGTAATCATCATACATCATTTCACTTAGTGAATGTACCTGTTCACTCATTAGTATATAACACATCATTTATTAGGTCATACATTCCTATTACATTATCTGATTTTCTATAGCAAGGGACTAGGTCATATAATATTGTACTTCAATTATAGATTTTGCAAGAAAATAATTTTTCTTCTGCAGGAAACCTTAACCCTCAATCTATTCTGTTATAAGCAAATAATCCTAATCAAAAATTATAAGTATAACTTACATACGATGAGCTGTATGAAGTTCAATCTACATAAGTAGTACCCTTATCCATAATGAATGTGTGTCTATTAGCATCTTCAGATTTTGTATTACTCCAACTACTTCCACCTGTTATTGTCTTAAAATACGAACTATAAGCATTTATTCAAAATCTTAATAAACTTTGTTGTCCTCCTTCTGTACATCAAAACAATAATTGGTCGCCTCAAGTAGCAGTTAATTGTACATCTATTTCTACTTTATAATCTGTACTAAATGAACTTCATATTGCTAAATATTGTGTCCCTGTACTCTGTATATACTCAACTTCTTGGTACTCTGATGGTAGTCTAGTACTACCTCTCCATACTGTTACTTTCTTTACTTCAGTCGTTCAGATTTTTATGTTACTTGGCTTTGTCTGTACTAGTGTCATCCTCTGTTAATAGAAATATAAATCTGATTAAGCTGTTGTTATTTCTACTTTACGTATGTATATATTACCATTTACCGCATTCCATCTTCATATACTCAATCATAATGTTCCATCACTCCAAGCACCACGAAATAGTGTAGCGTAGTTTCCTAAGTTGTATGGAGTTCATCAATTTATGCTTAACGTGAATGTTCCATCATCATTACATACCCACTCTAATACTACTTCTCATGTTGCATCTGTTGTTGTAGTTCTATGTTCAGAACCATCATATAACATAACTTGTACTAGATTGGAAGAAGACTTTTGTGTCCAACATACATAAGGAGTCCATCACGCTTTCATTATTCAAGCACCTACTGTGTTAGCTCATCATCAAACTCATTTATAAATCTGCATTTTCACTTTCTTTAGGATTTTTCAGTCATATATAGAACTAGGCGGTGTAATCTCTTCTTGGTATGAGGCATTAGATGAGCTTCATACAGTCCATCATTCTCAACTTACATAATATGGCTGTCAAGTATTTAGCTGTACCCCCGTCCAATTCAGACTTCAATCATTTTGGAAATCAAAAGTCTGTATTGTCGTAGGTCATTCTCTCCACATATATATAGCCATCTGTTACTAGTATACGTAATAAATAGAATTAACATCATAACTTGACAAACTATTATAGTCTGATTCTGTTCATGCTCGTAGCTTCAATCAGCTTTGTAGTGTGTTATTTGGTTGGTCTGACACTAGAACATCTCATCCTCATCCTGCTCAGTTCCATTGTGTTCCATCGTATGTGTTTAACGTGTCTGTTGTAGTGTCATACCACATGTCTCATTGACTAGGATTAGATGGTGCTGTTGCACTTACTACTGCTCATGCTGAGTATTTAGTGTCTGTGAATGAACTAACTGTAGAACCATGTACTTGTGCAGTCACTGGAACATTTACTACTATTTCCCAGAACTTACCGTTCTCACTTTTTATAGTTGATGAGAATGTATATACATCATTTGTCCCTTGCTCAAAATCTCATACAACGACATCTCTTAGAGTATATGTTGTATTCCCTAGACTAAGTATAGGATTCTTTCAGCTTAAATAATATTGTATAGCTTGTCCTAGCTTTGTTTTCTTCTCTTCTGTTGTCCCAGAAATGAAGAATGTCTTAGTGTTAAGATTCTCGTTAATGTAGTTATAGATTGTCTGTACTATTAAATCTACATCAGCCTTGAAATAAATCTGTTTGAATAGTCCTGTTCCATTGTCCATCCATAGAGTTCAGTCATCTCCATAGAGTAGTTTTATAACATCTCATGAAGTAGTCTTTGCTACTATGATTGTTCATGTTACATCCCAATCATCTGCTACTAACACTCTCCCCGTAGTTATTCATACAGGGAAAGCATAGTTAGGTCTGATTCATGCAGGGAGTTGTAAATCTACATAGATTTCGTTGTCTCCTTGGTCATATATGATTAGGTTGTTTTCATCTCTTAGATTCAGACTTATAACTTTATTTTCATCTACTGTTATAGCCTTTCATCATGTATATGGTAATTTTCATTCTACTGCTCTTACTGTCATCTGTTATTATGTAAGATGTAAATTTTAACTAAGATGTTGCTCGTCTATCTAAATATACAGGAACTACAGCATCTCCTACTATGGTATAGGATTCTCATTCCACTACTTCAATACCTTCTGTTTCTTCCATCGCATCAGTGTTTAGGTCAACGGTTGATTCGAATCATTCAGCTTCTGTCATAGTAAATAGAATAGTAGCATAAGCCTCACTTGCTCATGGTAATATGAAATCAAGAGATGACATTCCTGCTTCTACTTGCTCTTGAGTTAAACTAAAATCAGTAACTATGTTACATCCCTCTGGAACTTGTACAGAAACTGGTTCTCGTGTAGCTCGTAGTGGGTCTTGACTCTCTGCTTCTACATATTCATCGTTCTCATAATATACGTTAGTTGCAGAAACAGTAACAGTACATAAGGCCTCTTCATACTGTGCTGTATACGTAGTGTCTTTATAAATAGCTTTTACCTTTGGTTTCCATCCTGTGAATGTATAACCTTTTCTTGTTGGGTCTTCTGGTGCTACAGGTGTTTCTCAGTCTTTTACTTTACCTGTTTTTAATACAGTTTCATCATAGTCCTCGAATGTATATGTAGCTTCAGCTCAGTCTTCTGGAGAGAATAACTCTGTAGGTTCATTAGTGTCATAATAACCTAATACATCATCAGAGTCCATTGCTTTCCAATTAGGTCAGTATACATTAAATTCTTCATCAGTTATTTCTACTAATCCGTTTATGTCTTGCTTATAGAATTTTTCTTCCTCTACTTTAAGCCATACTTGGCAAGGTTTTCAGTTTGCTCATGGAACTCGAGCTATTTTCTTCTCTGTTGTGTCCCATACTCTTTTTAGTTTCATGTGTTTAATAAATAAGAAATAAATCTGGCTATTACCTAGCCACTACTTTTATAACATCTCCAGCCTCTCACATCACGAATGGTCTGTTAAGTGCTTGGAGTTGTCTGTTCCATGGTAAGTGTAACTCACCACTAGGTTGTAGTTCTATGAAATCAGCAATGTTACCATCATTGACTTGTTTGTCCTCTGCATAGTCTGAAACTAGCACAGGTCACTGATTGTCCATGTCTGCTGTTATACATAGAGAATCATACAAAGCTCAAAAGCTGTTAGTAATTTTCTCTCACTCTGTGTACCTTCATTCTAACTTGCTTAGCTCTGTACCTAAGTCTATAGGTAGCTCTTGCCATTCTCATGTCATTACGATTGTTGCAATCATTTCATATTCTTTAGTAAATAAAGTTTCCTATGGTATTCGTTAGCTTCCTTACCCTTCACATCTAGTTCCATCTCTTTCTGGACTTTAGCGTTGGCTATTTGAGTAAGCTCAGCATTTTTTCTTTTTGTTTCTTCTAGCTCATGCGTTAGATGGTAGCGGTTACTGTCTTCTATATACTGCCTAGAGTTCTCATATTTCTTCACTTGTCCTCACTCGAAGATTAGATTGTCCTCCATCCTGTAACTAGTATTATATTCCCTATACATGTTCTGAAGACCAGTCAGCTTTTTATTACTCCTTAGTATTATGTTCCCCTTCTCACTCACATATACATACATTCTATAAAGGCATAAAGACTAAATCATAATATATGGTAGCAGTAGGAGTGTCTAACTCAGTACCTCACTCTAACTTATAGAAAGGGACATAATGCTGACCTTCTACATGGATTTTGTCGAACAATATTTCATCAGTGTTACTAACGTATTCGTTATGCTCACCAACCACATACTTAGCAATAAGCAAATATTCTCCATCTGGTATGTTAATCATTCATAACCCACAACTCTCTCTTCAAGAAACGAAGCATTTGTCGTGAATAACCGTAGGTTGTTTCGTTACTTTTTTCTGAATCTCGCTTATAGTTTCTTGTAGCTTTAACATTGTTCCACTCAGAGTTTCTATTCGTGTCTTTTGGTCTGCTACTACCTTATAAAGCTCTTTTAACTCAGACTTCTGTTCACTGATTTTCTTTTCCTGTTCCTGTATTACTTTCTCCTGTAGTTCTACTTGGGTTTTAAGTTCCTTATGGTTTCAGTAGTGTATTTCCATCTCGTCTCATAAGTCTCTACTTAGCATAGCTCATAGTTTTACCTTATTCTCTATTTCTTCGAACCTACTATTGAACTCTGCTAGTTCGTGGTTGTCATAACAGATTTTTATTTCTATTGGCTTTTTGAATGCTTCTGATTCTAGTTTCCATACATTTCCTTTTTTCTTTCCTTCAACTAAATCCATGTAAACACTCTTAACTTCCATAGTAGTATAATAGAAATAAATCTGATGGTATTATAGTATAAAGTGGTGCTATTTTAAAAATTAAGAAAAAAGACTGATTGCTCAGTCCTTTCTCTCGTTTTATTCTTATTGTCTTATTCGAAGAACCAGACAAGTATTGCTAGTCCTATTCATAGTAGTATGTCTCACATGGTTATATTTGGTTAGGGATTAAAACTTACCTCTAATAGCAGCCACAATACAACATACCGCTCGTATTACTAGAACAGCAGGTCGCCCTATGTAGAACAAAAGGCACAAGGCTCATATTGCCACTATGGCTTCTATAGAGTCCAAGAGTCTTACAAAGATTTGTCATAAGAACTCTTTTACCTTCTGCTGCTTCTTTCAGTCAACATCTAATCGCATTTTAAATCAGATTAGACCTAAGAATAGTAGTCATGGTATGCATTCAATCATGGTTGTGTAGGTTAGGATGTAAGTACACTATATATAATTATTTTATACACAAAGTCAACTAATTATTCTGACATGTCTTCTAGGTAGTCTGTTGAGAGAACCTCTCACTCAATAGGTCACTCAACTACTTCAGCATTGAACTCATTTATTATTTCGTTTACTTCAGTCTCAGTCTTTGCTCAGTCAAGTCTCTTGTTTAGCCTTCTAAACTTGTTAAGCATAGACTTTAATTGCTTCTGCCTAGTAATAGCATTTATAGTGTCATCTCACGCTAGTTTTGGAAGAATCTTCGACAATAGTGCCTTTCATCCAAAGAAATCTATAAGCTCTCCAAGTTTTCACATACCTTTCTGGAATATGTTTTTGTCTGCCAACTTGTTCTTTGCTTTAACTATTTCATTCTGTACGTCCTTAATCATAGCCTTAGTGTTCATATTGTCACTCCATAACTTGTCTAGCTCAACTAGTGTGTCATTTCATTCCCTAGCGAAGTTCTTAACGGCTCTTCTTATTTCCTCTACGTTCTTTGCTGCTATACTAGTCTTCTGCTGTCATCTAGCCTTGTATGTGTCGTACTCCTGTGCTATAGCCCTAGAAATTGAATTAATCTCAGCCTTAGTAAGTCACTCAGTCTGGAATTTCTGTTCTATTAAGTCTAGCTGTGCTAGCTTCTCTGGGCTTCATTCGTAAAAGTCTTTTAACAAAGCTATTCAGTCTTCCACAGGTTTCAATAACACAGAGCTAGAATAACCATCCTTAGTATAAGTCTTCATTCCACGAGTTTCTTCTGGCTTAAACTTTCTTGCGTCTTTTGCATATTCAACATCTTCTAATGCTTCTATTTCACTTCATTTGTTAGTCAGAGCATCTTCCAGTTGCTTGTATGTCTTTATTCACTTAAAGTCTATGTCTTGTAGTCATCTAGTGGCAGATTCAGTCTCTGCTACTGTTTTTGTATTAGCTATTCTACCAGCAGTCTCCTGTAACTTCTCAGGAGTAGCCTTTCAGTCCCTTAGGCTTCAGATTCAGTCTTTAACGTCTCATGGCAAATTAAGAACTCTGTTTTGGAACTCCTTAATAGTTATTTCTGGGTCTAGTTCCTTAATAACAGTGTCTCTAGCCGTGTCTTTGTTAAGTCTTCCACCTCTTTTCTGTAAAAGTTTCATAAGTCAGAGGCTACCAACGAACTCATCCCATTGTTTTTTCTCATCATCCGTTTGAAGAGAACCCTTGAATTGCCTTAGTGGTGGCACTAGATTTATAATACTACCTCAGAACTCTACCAAAGTACCAAGTCATTGAACTAACTTGTCTACTCACTTTATTTCGTTAGCAGCAGAGAATGCTAGCTTCATTCATGGTGCGTACGTAGTGAAGAAGAAATCCAATCCAGCTTCTGCTCATTTAGATGTCACCCTCTGTGCTGTAGGCTTATAAACATCCATTCACTCACCAGTGCTAACAGTATTTCTAGCTTCTTCCTTCTCATCGTCTGTTAGTGAGTAGAAGTCTTTACCATAATTCATCTTAGCGTAGTTCTCTAACGCTCATGGTGTTTGGTCTCATTCTAGTAATCCAATACCTCATTGAACAAAGTTTGCTACAGCGTCTCCTCACTGTTCAAACGCAGACAAGAAGTTTTTAGCTACATTCTTAGTCCAAGTCCATAATCATCATTTTTTACTTTTTTCTTCTGGTTCTTGTTTCATCCATCCCATAGTCTTATATAACTCAGTAGGGTCACATGTAGTGTCAGCATCATTAGTTACATAAGCCTTTAAATATGGCTCAGAATTTGGATTTGATGCTAGGTATTCATCTACCACCTTGTCATCAGTCCAGAACGAATCTGTAAAATCTATTTGGTCTCGGTAAAAGTCTCTTATTCAGTCTGCAACCTGTGTAAGCTTTATAGCCCTGTCACATGTCTTAGCTATTCAATGATTTTGCGTATTCAATCATGCTAAGCGTAAATTTTCCATGTTGCTTGTACTATTAGCATAGTTCTCTTGTGCTTTTTTCTGTTTAGCGTCAGCTTGGAAAGTTTGAAACCTGTCTACCAAGCTAGTTAGAGAAGGTCTCTTTACGACATTCCCCCACGACATTCATTTTTGTTGATTGTCTTGCATAGTATACTAATGTTATATGTTAAAATTATTGTGTTAGCCAACTAGAGCTACCTCATCACGAACTACTACCAGATGGATTCATCGGATTGTTAGTTGGTGCTGGAGTTCCTGTATTTCAACTGTTATATATATTAACGATTTCGTCTTTTGTAAGGTGAGAGTCTTTTCAAAGCAATCAGTTATAAATAGAAACCAATGTGCTATAAAATTTTTCATCAGACATCGTTGTGTTTAAACTAGAAGCAGAATTACCAATCGCTCTCAATTCATTGTCAGACAATGCTCAGAACGTTGCTCAGTCACGCTTCAATGCTATTAATTTGTCGAATGTTATATTGTCTTTGATGAACTTATAGTATGAGGCAAAGTCTCACATCTCTGGAGAAATTGTTGTTGCTACTCATCATACATAATCAGTAGTAGCTCATATTCTTTCCAATCTACTTAATCATGCACCTAGCACGTAAGCAATGGCGCTAAGTCTCTCTGTTACTTCTGGGTTGTTGTCATCAGTTTGGTCTGACCATCGTGCTTGGGCTTGTGCATTCAATTCTTCTACTGTAAGTCCAATAGAGCTTGCCACGTTCTGTGTTTGACTTCATGGTGCAAATTTACCCTGTAAGAACTTGCTATATATTCCAGAATAAGCTGGGTTATAACTGCTACTAGCACTAGACTGAGACTGTGTTGCGTAGTATGCCATCTTGCTCATGTCTCATCATTCTTTTTGGAGTATTTTGTATATTACCTCTCTTTTTTCTGCATCTGAAAGAGTTAGCCATTTTTGGTTAGAAATTCATAGATGCCAATGTCATAGAACACCTCACTCATTAGCAAACACGTTGTTAGTTGCTCACTTGTCGAATGCCTTTATAGCTACTTCAATAGGGTCTCATATAAATTTAGCAGTATAATATGTTCTTCAGTCTCATCCAACGAAAGAGTCTCAGATTTCATAATCTACTCATAACTCTAGTCACATCATCTTAGCATAGTCAGTTGTCATAGCAGTAGGGTTGTTGTTTCTCTCTGTTCTCATCGTACCAACTCATGTTGATGTGGAACTAGAAGAAGCAAGTCAAACTTTAGCCCAATCTATTGCTACTCACTGTCTCGTAGACCATTCTTCAAGTGCAGCAGCATCTTTCTGTAATTGAAGCTGTTGTTTCTTTAATTCAAACTCAGCTTGCCATTGTGCGTTAGCTACCTCAGTCTTGTACCTGTTATAAGCAGCATTGTACCTGTCTTCAAGAATAGAAAGCTGATTTTGTATTTCCTGTGCTTTGTTGTTCATATATGCGTTCACTATGTATTGTGGAACGTCTCATTTGAAAGCAGACTTTGCTTCGTTCTTTAGATTTTTATACCTGTTCTTTAATACAGCCATCTCTGCTTCTATACTTCACATTAGCTCTTGTGCCGATGTAGCAGAGTCACTAGAATCGAGAATAGAATCAATAGACTTTAAAAGCTGAGTTGCTGACGTGCTGTTTGTAGAATTATTCACAGCAAAGCTAGTATTAGCAGTATTCGTGTCTACCATCTCTGCGTTTGTTTTAATCTCTCATCAGCTAGCCATGGCATTTATATTCTCTTGTCCTTTTAGCTTCTTCATCTGTGCTTCGACATCTGCAGCAAACTCTGGGTAATACTGTTGAACGTCTCTCCATGCTTGTTCTCCGTATGGATTAATTCAACTATACATGCTTGTAGCAACATCTGATGGTTTCATGCTGATTAACGCCTTAACGTTAGCTATTCTACCCTCGTTCATTGCCTTATACACACTATTGGCATCTGCTAGAGTGTCTATACCTGTTGTACTTCCTCACTCATCAGCTGTAACTTTACCGTACAATCTACCACTAGTGTTCTCATCCAAAGCATTCTCTATAATAGATGGGTCATATTCCTTTTGTGGTTCTTCCTCTTGTGGTTTAATCTGTCCTAATCTCTTCCATACAGATTCAATAGTATTAAGTCTGTCTGCCTCTGTAGAGTTCATCCACTCCTTCTGTTGACTAAGGAAGTTTGCTACGTCTTCTTTAGAAACTAATCATTCATTATATAAAGCTGAAGCAATATTGTCGTTTCTCCTTGCTATATAACCAGCTTCTTGCCTGTTTCTGTCCTTAGCTGCTTGTCCGTACAAGTAGTTAGGGTCTAAATCTGATGTCCTTAGGTCAGGATTATATGCTATGTATGTGTTACTAGTTCATTCACCAGTATACTTGTCGTTAAGTCATCCTCTCTGAGATTGCTGATTAGGATGCGAATCATCTCAATACTGGTTGTAGTTCAAGTTAGCATTCCATGGTCATGTAGTTACATTCCCTTTCCCATCCGTTCCATCATAAGTGCTTAAATCAACATCTCATGACCTTGGTGGTTGGTTCGTTCATCTAACTACTGCATTAGCGTCCTGTCATGAATGTACGGCATTAACCATAGAGTCTATTTGCTCTTGTGAATACCCCATGTCTAGCAACGATTGATTGTATTTGTTGTCTGCCATTTAGTTAATTATTATAAGGTAAATCTAAATATTCTATACTCCAATAATTTGAATTATTCTGAATGTTAAGGTCGTTTCCCTG
>Ga0247608_10002360_pt1 | contig 23811 bp, 9 predicted proteins | sample 176DNAGHGlowgp2_FD_193490 | JGI IMG/M metagenome (GOLD analysis project Ga0247608, IMG submission 193490) | Sheep rumen microbial communities from Palmerston North, Manawatu-Wanganui, New Zealand - 1766 DNA GHGlow gp2 | ecosystem: Host-associated > Mammals > Digestive system > Stomach > Rumen ... | reverse complement strand
TTAGGGGCTTTACGCAGGACGATGCGCACCTCTATTGCACCTCCGACCAGATCAAGGAGGAGTTCTGCAAGGTCATCGACATCATCCTCTACATCTTCAAGACCCTGAAGTTCGACAACTACAAGGCTCAGGTTTCGTTGCGTGACCCGAACAACAAGGAGAAGTACATCGGTAGCGATGAGAACTGGGAGAAGGCACAGCGCGCCATCATCGAGGCAGCTGCCGAAAAGGGTCTGAACACCATCGAGGTGGAGGGCGAAGCCGCCTTCTATGGTCCGAAGCTCGACTTCATGGTGAAGGACGCCATTGGTCGCGAGTGGCAGTTGGGTACTGTCCAGGTGGACTACAACCTGCCCGAGCGTTTCGGTCTGGAATACACGGATGCTGACGGTCAAAAGAAGCGTCCCGTGATGATCCACCGTGCCCCATTCGGTTCCATGGAGCGTTTCGTGGCCGTGCTGTTGGAGCACACCGGCGGCAATTTCCCGTTGTGGCTCACCTCCGACCAGGTCGTCATCCTGCCCATCAGCGAGAAGTATATGGACTACGCCCGCAAGGTGCAGGCCGCTTTGGATGAGCAGGACATCCGCTGCTACATCGATGAGCGCAGCGAGAAGACTGGCCGCAAGATCCGCGATGCCGAAACCGCCAAGGTGCCCTACATGGTCATCGTGGGCGAGAATGAGGAGAAGGACGGCACCGTCTCAGTCCGTCGCCACGGCAACATCAACGACGGCACGATGCCGCTGGAGGGTTTTGTCGATCTGATCCGCAAGGCGATTGCCGAGGAATTGGAGAATTGATAACGAATGTAGAGGCGAATAATTATTCGCCCTTACAGACCACGTTCGGTTTACAACAATGTAGGGTTGTCACAAAATGGCAACCCTATATTTATTGTTCAAACATATCCGAATAATCATTATTTTTGCGCCATAATTATGAAAAGGAAATTCAATATTAAAGAGAAAATCCAGCAGTTCCGGGCGTGGCGGGAACGGCCGCGCGAGGTTGCCCCGATGTCCAACGAGGAGCACGAATGTCTGAATTGCCATGATCATTATACTGGCAATTACTGTCCTCGTTGCGGTCAGGCGGCAAACACCGACCGTTTTTCCATGAAGGTGGCGGCGGAGAACTTCGCCGAAGCCTACGGCATGGGTGAGCGCGGCATGTTCCGCACCATCCTTGACCTCATCCTGCGTCCCGGCCATCTGATCCTTGACTATCTCCGCGGCAGGAGAGCCTCCTACTTCGCCCCCTTCAAAATGTATTTCCTGCTCGCTGCGGTCTCCCTTCTCGTGACCCACGGACTGAATATCACTGGGCACGCCCTATACGACGATTCCGAATCTGTCACCGAGGAGATAAGACAGGAGCATGACAATGGAAGAACATCCAATACAACGGGTACTCTTGAAGATAATTCTCCTGCACAGGTGCAAGGTGTCACCGTCGATGAAGAGGGTGTTCATAATTCTTTTGAAGCAGATTATCCTATAGAGTCACGTATTTATTCCATCTTATATGGCGCAATGGATAAGATAGAACGTTTCTCCCAAAAATACCCCAGTATTAACATCTTGTTAATGTTGATGTTGATTTCAGGTATCCTCTACCTCTTCTTCCGGCGCAGCCCGAACATCCCTGATTTGCGCTACCCCGAGCTCTTTATCTCGTTGGTCTATATTGCCAATATGTACACCGTCTATTCCATCGTGTTCGATTTTTTCAGCTTGACAAAGCTTACTTCTTATGCTTTGTTTCTCACGATCATCCCGCTCAAGCAGATGAGCGGCTTCAGCTGGTGGCGCACTGTCCTGAAAACCGTCGTGGCTTTTATCATAATGCTTGTGCTGTTAGTTGTCTTCATAGTGTTGGCGGTGCTTGCTGCCGGCTTTTTTGTGAAATACCACGGATGACATATTTATGAATGCTGAATGAAGAATGAAGAATGAAGAATGACAAGAGGTATTGTCAACACTTTACCATTTAACCATTAACCTTTAATAAATAAAAAATGAAAAGAACAATTTTATCCGTATTGTTAATGCTGGCAGCGGTGTCCGTCTATGCACAACAGGGAATAATGAGCTTTGAAGTACAGGGGCACGAGAAGTCCTACAACCAAGTGAAGGTCGTGAACGAGACCTCATACGAGAATTTCCACTGCAGAGTGGTGATTCTGAACTCAGACAGCACTGTGAAAGATGTCTATGGCGACTACGTTCTCAAGGAGAGATGGGATTCGGATTCCAACACGAAAAGTGGAAAAGAAAGTAGAATCAAACAAGGTGCGTTGCTGGGCATCCAGTTTCCGAAAAGTTTCACAGGGGAGACCTCCTTCTTCGTGGAATACAAAGACTACCCATTGTTTGACGTAATTATCATTCATTTGACGGACAAGGGCGGCGGATACGAGGATGAGTATTAATTAACAATGAACATTGTTCATAGTTGCCATGTGGCCTAAAACGAACCGCATCGTGCATTATAATATACGACATTTACCCTCGTGAAAATAGTTCCATAAAAAACCTAATCCTCCTCCGTTAGCGTCTCCAAAAATGCTTTCAGGTCCGCTATCTCGTTTGGCGTGAGAAGCACTCCGCCATCGTTGACGTGGTGCATTAACGGACTGATAGTCGGGGAGTTCTGCACTCCGGAATTGTAGAACTCCAGAACCTCATCCAGAGTCTTGAATCTGCCATCGTGCATGTAGGGCGCGGACTTGGTGACGTTGCGCAATGACGGGGCGCGGTAAGCACCTTTGTCACGTGGATCGCCCGTGACGGTGGCGCGGTCGTGCTCGTCTGTTAGTTGTGCATCCAATCCGTTGTTGTAGAAAAGGTTGGTGGTGAACATCGGGCTGCCCGCGCTGCCGTGGCAGTGGAAGCAGTCGGCGCCCTCCTCCGTGGTGAAGAGGACGTAGCCGTGCAGCTCCTGAGGGGTGAGCTGCTCCTCGCCGCGCAGGTAACGGTCAAATTTGGAATTTCCAGCAACTAACGAGCGTACGTATTGTGCGATGGCCTTTTGGATGCGTTCCATCGTGACCTCTTCGCTGCCAAATGCTTTCTTGAACAGCGGCGGGTACTTCTTGTCGGCTTTGATGGCGGCCACGGCGCTTGCCTCTGTTCCGCACATCTCATCGTCCGCGGTGATGGCCATCAGCACGATGTCCTCGATGGTCCGTTGCTTTGGATTCGGGTTGTCGTTGGAAATCAGCCCGTTCCAGAAATAACCTTCGTGGTTGAAGACGAGGTTCATGAGCGGCATGACGTTGTGGATGGTGGGTTTCCTGGTGGTGCGGCCGCGCGGCTTCCCGTCGGGGAAACGCGGGTTGTCGGTGCCGATGTCGTAGTTGCATTCGCGACGGTGACAAGTGGCGCACGACATCAGCGAGTCGGGTTCTGTGCCGGTGTAGCCGCAAAGGTGCGGGTCGTGGAAGAGCAGCCGTCCGAGTTCCACACCCTCCACCGTCATCGGGTTGTCGGTGGGTATGTTCAACACCGTCGGGAATCCTTTCGGAATCGGTATGTCGTACGGGGTAGGCGGTTCGATGCGCTCGCGACAGGAGGTGAAACACACAACGATGACAATGGTTGCAATATATATGGTCTGGCGTAACATCAAATATTACGGTTATTATTCGTAGGGGCGCGATTTATCGCGCACGCCGTTTGTTTGGGTTGATGAATCGTTGATTCGGACGCGATGAATCCGTTGATTCGGACGCGATGAATCCGTTGATTCGGACGCGATGAATCGCGTCCCTACAGGTTATCAAATAACCCTAATTGTGTGCCGGGTGCATCGTTTTCGGGAGAAAGGTCCGATTTGTCGGCGGAGATGGTGTTGAAAACCTCCTTGGCGATTTCCTCGTCCATGGAAGTGACAGGCTCCACCTCATCGGGCATTTCGGGCTCGGGCTCCTCCTCAGGTTCCTCGTACGGCAGCGGCTCAATGAATTTCACGGACTTGATGTCGTTGAAACTGAGACGTTTGCCTTTGGCACGGGCGGTGGTCATTTCCACGAATTCGGCGCATGGGATTACCGTGGTGGTGTCTTCCGTGTCGGATTTCTTTGCGTGATAGACCACCTTGATTTGCGGCAGGTAGTCGATGGAGTAGGCCACCAACTTGGCGGTGCCGTCGGTAGGGTAGAAATCGACCTTTTTCATCAACACATCAGGTTGGAAACGCTTGATGAAGTACTTCTTGTCCTTCTTGAGCTGATAGATGGCGGTGATGATCATCGAAGGCTTCCACTTACGGATGATGTCAAGATCGTCTTCGAAGTGGAGCGAGGTTTCGTAACCTGTGATTCTGTAATTTCCGGATTTATAAACTGTTATGATCTTGTCGTCTTCGTGGAAGGATCCGATCAACTCGCCGCGACCGTCGTTGTTGAGACGCATCACAGCGGATTCAAAATAGACGTCGATGGCGCTGAGTGTGGAGATGCCCTTCTGAGCCAGCGTGATACTGGCCACAGGGTAGCGGGTAACGATGTTGCCCAACGCGGCGCGGTTTTTCACGGCTAAGGAGCCAAAGTCGAAGTCGAATTCGCGTTTTTTGAGTTTGGGCTTGGGTTTGAGTTTCACATGCACCACTTCGGCCTCGCCGTTTGGATTGGAGGTGAAATAGAGCACCTTGGCGTTCTTGCTGCCCTTCACGAGGTCGTATTTCTTGTCGCGGGTGACGCCGCCCACATTGAAGCGTTTCGCATAGACGGGGCCGTTCACGCCGGCGGAGTAGATCATGTTGTAGATCTGCCGGTCGTCGCCGCGACGGAACACCTCCGCGTGGATGATATGCTTGCCCACGAAGTGTTTGTCGGCCACCTTGCTGATGGAACATTCGCCGTTCTCGTGGAAGACGATGATGTCGTCCAAGTCAGAACAGAGGCAGGCGAACTCCACATCGTCGTCTTTCTTGAGGTTGGTGCCGATGAAGCCCTCTTTCTTGTTGACGTACAATTTTTGGTTAGCCACGGCCACGGTGACCGCATTAATGTTGTCGAAACTCTTGATTTCGGTGAGACGTTTGTGCTCGGCGCCGTATTTCTTCTTCAGCTGCAAGAAATAGTTGATGGCGTAATCCACGAGGTGGTCCAGATGGTTCTGCACTTCGTCCATGTTGAGCTCGATTTCGGCGAGCTTGTCCATGGCGGCCTTGATGTCGAATTTGGAGATTTTGCGGACTGGCTTCTCGCAGAGCGCGAGCACATCGTCGCGGGTGATCTCCTGGCGGAAGAGCGGACGGTAGGGGTCGAAGGCGCGCTCGATGCGGTCAATCTGCGCATCCCAGGATTCGGCGTCTTTCTCCAACTCCTTATAGATGCGTTTTTCAAAGAAGATTTTCTCCAGGGAGACCTTGTGCCATTGCTGGCGCAGCTCGTCGAGTTCGATTTCCAGCTCTTTGCGCAGCAGGTTGAGGGTGTTCTCGGTGTTGATGCGCAGGATGTCCTTGACGTTGGTGAAGACGGGCTTGCCGTTCCATATTACGCAGGCATTGGTAGAGTAGGTGATTTCGCAGTCGGTGAAGGCGTAGAGCGCGTCGATAGTCTGGTCGGGGGAGACGCCAGGCATCAGGTGGAGGTAGATTTCCGCCTGTGCCGCCGTGTTGTCGTCTATCTTCTTGATTTTCAGTTTTCCGCTATCGATGGCCTTGGTGATGGAGTTGGTGGATTCGGAGATAAGGTCTTCGGTAGTGGTGCCGTAAGGGATCTCGTTGATTACCAGAGTCTTGTTATCGACGATGCTGATCTTGGCGCGGTTACGGATTTTGCCGCCCTGTGCGCCGTCGTTGTAGCGGCTCACGTCGATGGTGCCGCCGGTCGGGAAGTCGGGGTAGATCTCGAAATCCTCGCCGCGCAGGATATGTACGGAGGCGTCAATCAGTTCGTTGAAGTTGTGGGGCAGGATGAGGGTGGACATGCCCACGCCGATGCCCTTCACGCCTTGGGCGAGCAGCAGCGGGAACTTGACGGGCAGTGCGATGGGCTCTCGGTTACGGCCGTCGTAGGAGACCTGCCATTCGGTGGTCTTGTGGTTGAAGACCACCTCCTTGGCGAACGGGGTGAGGCGCGCCTCGATATAACGGGGAGCCGCCGCATCGTCGCCAGTGAGAATGTTACCCCAGTTACCCTGCGTGTCGATGAGCAGGTGCTTCTGGCCCATTTGCACGAGTGCTGCCCCGATGGACTGGTCGCCGTGCGGGTGGTACTTCATGGTGTTACCCACGATGTTCGCCACCTTGTTGAAGCGGCCGTCTTCCAGCTCGTCCATGGAGTGGAGGATGCGGCGTTGCACGGGTTTGAGACCGTCATAGACATCGGGGAAAGCACGGTCAAGGATGACGTAGGAGGCGTAGTCCAAGTACCATTCGCGGTACATAGACTGCGCGAAAATCACCTTGTGCAATCCCGACTCGTCCTGTGTGCTCTCGTCTGTATCTTCCTGTGGTATAATGACATCCGAAGAATTCTCGTCCAGTTCTTCGTTCAGTTCTTCATCTTCAAAATCTTCAGCCATAGGGTTTTGGTTTTAAGCCGCGAAGATACGAAATTTTTTGCTTTTACCGTTTTGCAATCGGAATGCCCTGCAAGTGTTTTTCTTAGGATGTGGGGATGATAATTGCTGTTATAATTATTTAGGACAATTATTACGCGAAAACAGCAGAAAACATATCAAAACCATGTTGTTCGTCACTTTTTTCAAAACAACGGATACGTGGTATGAGGCCATGTCCAAGAATTGTTGTATTTTTGCCGCGTAATAAGAATAACAATTATGTGTACGGCAACAATAACTTATGATAAAAACAGACGCGAAATAGATTTGCTACTCTCTGTTATCAAGAAATTAGGAGCTGTTGTGTCAATTGACAATTCAGAAGATTGCGAATATAATCCCGAAATAGTTCATAAAGTAGAGGAGGGGAGAGCTGCATACCAAAGAGGGGATTATGATGTTCTGGATGTGGATAATTTATGGAAATAATTCTTTTGCCTGCAGCCAAAAACGATTTGAAAATTTGGCAACAATCTGGTGATTTGCGAAAAAAGGAAAAGATTTCTCGTCTTTTAGTTTCTATAAAAGAAAATTATAAAAAAGGAATGGGGCATCCTGAACAGTTGAAAGGAAACTTGTCGGGATGTTGGTCTCGTCGTATAGACAAGCAGAATAGAATTATCTATCAGCCAGTTGAAGAGAGACAACATATTCTCATTTTGTCACTTCGCGGTCATTATGCCGATAAGTAAAACAATAGAGAGTTTGTCAGAAGGGGAAAAACTGTATGGAATCCTATCCCCGCCTCAACACCACCGCCGTTCTCGAGGGCAGATAGAGCAGCAGACGGGACTTGCCGTCGAGGATGGAGGTGTCGTAGGTCACTTCCGTGTCGATGTTGCCGAAGCCATGGTATCGAGGGTCGTCGGTGTTCAGGATGATGCGGTAGCTGCCGGACGGGCATTCAATGGCATAGTCGGAATAGGATTTCTCAGGGTGGAAGTTGAAGACAACCAGACAGTCGCCGCGTTGGAACGCCAATACCTTGTCGCCCTCGTTCTGGCAGAGGGCAACCGGCCGAGTGTCGAGCAAACGGTTTTCTGTGACGCAGTGGATCATATCCCGGTCGAAACGGTTCAAACCGCTGTATTTCAACAATTCATCATCGGCCAAATTCCATTGGCGGCGGGCATGGTAGAAGGACCAGCCGTTGTCCTGCCTCGGGAAATCGATCCACTCGGGATGACCGAACTCATTGCCCATGAAGTTGAGGTAGCCGCCGGAGCATAACGTCAAGGTTACCAAACGGATCATCTTGTGCAACGCGATGCCCCGATCTACAATCAAACTGGGTGTGAGAACGGACATGTGATCATACATCTCCTTGTCAATCATTCTGAAAATGAGTGTCTTGTCGCCAACTAACGCTTGGTCGTGGCACTCCACATAGCTGATGGTCTCTTCCTCGGCCCGTTTGTCGGTCATCTTGAAGAAGATTTCGCCCATGCTCCAGTCGTTGTCGGATTGGGTCTTGAGGGTCTTGATCCAGTAGTCGGCGATGCCCATAGACATGCGGTAGTCGAAGCCGATGCCGCCCTTTTCCACGGGGAAGGCCATGCCGGGCATTCCGCTCACATCCTCGGCGATGGTCAGCGCGTCGGGTTTCACCTCGCGCACGAGTTTGTTGGCCAACGTGAGGTAGGTGATGGCGTCTTCATCCACGTTCCCGTCGAAATACTGGGCGTATTCGATGAAATCCACGCCGAGTCCGTGGTCGTGGTAGCACATGCTGGTCACGCCGTCGAAGCGGAAACCGTCGAAATGGAACTTCTGCAGCCAATATTTCAGGTTGGAGAGCAGAAAGAGGATGGTTTCCTGCTTCCCGTAGTCGAAACAGCGGGAGTCCCACACCTTGTGCAGCCCCTTTTCGCCGTGGTGGAAGTAGAGGTGGTCGCTGCCGTCCAGATAGCCGATACCCTCCTTGGCGTTTTTCACCGCATGCGAGTGGATGACGTCAAGGATAACGGAAATGCCCATCCCGTGGGCGGTGTCGATGAGCTCCATCAGCTCTTCGGGGGTGCCGAAGCGGAACGACGGGGCGAAGAAGTTGGACACTTGGTAGCCAAAGGATCCGTAGTAGGGGTGCTCCTGGATGGCCATCAGCTGTATGGTGTTGTAACCCAAGTCTTTGATACGCGGCAGAACCGTCTCTTGAAACTCTTTGTAGGAGGAGGTTTTGGGCTCTTGCGACGACATTCCGATGTGGGCTTCGTAGATCAGCGGGTGACCGGGCTTCGGCGGGATGGTGTTTTTCCACTCATAAGCCGTTGGTTCCCAGACTTGTGCGCAGAACACCTTCGTTACCTCGTCTTGTACTACCCGTTGACAATAGGCGGGCAGGCGTTCGTCGGCGCCGGACGGCCAAACCATCCAGAGCTTGTAAAGCATCTCGTTCTGCAGGGCGAAATCGGGCAGTTCGATTTCCCAGTCGCCGTTACCTATGGGCGTGAGCGCGAAAGAGGGGAGGATTTTCCACTGGGAGAAGTCGCCGTAGAGATAGATGGCGGTGGCGTTGGGCGCTTTCTCGCGGAACACCCAGCCGTTCTCCGTCTTATGCAATCCATAGTAGAGATGGCCGTTGGCGATGTCTTGCAGCGTGCGGCCGCCGTCGGTGAGTTGCAGCTCACGGATATACGCCCGCTCCATCCGTTTCTGCAAGGCGGTGCGGAACGGCTTCAAATAGGGGTCTTGGGATACTAATTGCGATTTTTGGATCATTCTTTTATTAAGGTGTTAGATTCCTTGCGAAGGATTTCAAACGGCAAAGATAAGAATTTATCGGTTATGTTGTGTGAAAAGCGATGAAGGACGTAAAGGACGATGAAAAAAAGAGCAGATATCACTGATATCTGCTCTTTTTGTGGGACGTACTGGACTCGAACCAGTGACCTCTGCCGTGTGAAGGCAGCGCTCTAAACCGACTGGGCTAACGTCCCCTCATTTGCGGCTGCAAAAATACACTTTTTTTGATATGGCGCGACAAATTTTTTTTCTTTTTTTATCCTACCATTTTGATATAAAAAAAGGCCGTCGCCATAACGGCAACGGCCTTTAATTATGCATTATGCATTATGCATTATGAATTATTGTTTGATGAACGTCTTCGTCACCGTGCCCTCATCCGTGGTCACGCGCACGAAATACATGCCGCTGGCGAGATCGGAGACGTTGATTTGGATCGGGGCGGACGCGGTGGATTGGGCGGACGCGATGAATCGCGTCCCTACGGTGGTGATGATTTTACCATAAACGTCAATTACCTCGATACCCTCCAATTGCACATTGTTCGTTGTACATTTTACATTGACAATGTCGTTGGCAGGGTTCGGGTAGAGGGTGATGCTGTTGAGCAGGTAGTCGTTGATGCCGACACCCTGGGCGGTGGCGGTCAAAACATTGGACCATTCGCTGAGGTTGTTTTCATCGCAGATGGCCTGCACACGGAGATTATACTCAGAATATGCTTCTAAATTCTCGAATGTGTAGGTCGGATTTCCGGTTACCACTACATTGGTCCAGTTATTTTCGCTGGATAACTTGTATTGCAGATTCCATTGGGAAGCATTTGCGTGATCGTCCCATACCACAAAGAGGTATCCGATGGACTTGTCGATGATTTCGCCAGTCTCGCGAAGGTTCGTCGGTGCTTCACACGGTTCGGGAGTGTCTTCAGGCAGTGTGGTGAAGGTCATCGGCTCGCCGTACTGCGTGCCATTGATAGTAGAAACGTATGCTCTGAACGTGTAGTCTGTGCTGGCGGTCAGTTCGGTGAGGGTCGTGGAGAAGGTGTTGCCCGTGCCGAAGCCGGCGATGTCCGTGTAAGTGTCTGCGGTGGAGAGTTTCCATTGGAAGCCGCGGGCGATAATGGCTTGGTTGCCCATATCCGTGATGGTGGCGTTCAGTGTGGCAGAATTCGGAGTGATGTCGGATGCAGCAGAGGTTTCCACGGTGGGCTCCACGATTACCACGGAGGATTCGGTGGTGAAAGAGACGGTGGTGGACCAGGCGCTTTCATTCAAGCTGTCACAAATCGATTTCACGCGCACTTGATAGGTGGTGACGGGCGCGAGGTAGGTGAGTTCGAATGTGGGGGCTATGCAAAGGATTTCAGATCCCCAGTTGGCACCGTCAGCTTTGTATTGGAGCGACCAGGCGGTAGCACTCGTTTCGGCACTCCAAGTGACAGTGGCTTCAGATGCGGTGACATTGGAGACGGTGAGGTCGGTGGGCACGGGGCAGTCGGGAGCCAACTCCACCACAAAGTCATCCAGATTCCATGAGGAATAGGAAGCACTGTTGTTGTAGCGCAAGGCGATTCTGCCGTTGGCCATGGCTGCATTGCCAAAGTCAAACGGTCCCATGTAGTTGCCGTTGCCTGCGGTCTCGGCGCCACGTGGCCCGGGTGTTCCCGCCGTGCCTAGAAGCTCAAAACTGTTGGGATCCATCTCGTTGTTGATGACACCGATTTCGAGTATGCCGGAAAAAGGATCTGTTGAAGTGGCCCAGAAGGAGAGGCGTAGCTCATGCACGTTATTGGTAAACAATGGAAGCACCAGCATCTCGCTGGAACCTTTCAGCTCGGCAGAGTTCAAACCGGAGTGGCAGGAAGGCCCGTAACCGCAATAGACGAACGGGGCGTCGTAGATGTTGTCCACCACAGGTCTTGCCCAGCATTGGAACGGTTGGTTGCCGCTGCCGGTATAGCTTTCAAAGTCTTCCGTCCACGGGTCATCAGCCGTGATGGTAATAGCGTCACACGGAGTGGTAAAGACCAACGCAGGGGAAAGCAGGGAGGAATCAGAACCGCACAGGGAACGCACTTTCACACTATAGGTGGTGTTGCTGCTTAAGCCGTTGAAAGAATAAGATGTGTAGGATGTGTTAACAGTAAGAGTGTCATTTCCAATAAGATACACGGTGAATTGATCCGAGTTGCCTTCCCAAGAAACGGTGGCCGAGTTCGGGGTTAAATCACCAATGGACAAGTTGGACGGAGGCGTACAAGTGGCGCAAGCCACATTCAGTACGAAGCCGGCACCCGAGTAGTATGAGGATGTGAAATGTACGGTGATGGGACCGGAGGAGGCCACGGCAATGTTGTTGTTTACACCAGTGTAGTTGGCAATCAGAGTGCCGTCAGTGCCAGCCCCTTCGTGGAAGTAGAGGTGGGATTCACCATAGCCGTAAGAACCCTCGCTCAGGTCGCAGGTGCCCGTGATCTGCAGTCCGCTGCCTTCCGTGGCGGGATTGATTACCACAAAGTAGTCGCAGTTGGTGCTGTAGTCGCCGTTGACACCGCCATTGTCACTGATAATGGCGGCACAGGTGGTCAGTGTGTCGCTTCCGGTGACACCCATGTTCATGACACCGGTGGCGACGAAGAGAGGACCGGTCCATTCACTCTGCGAATCGCCGCAGTTGGCCTGTACGTAGAAATCGTAGGATTCCAGGTTGGCCAAGCCCGTCACCGTGAAGGTGGTGGCATCGGCGTTGACAGTAACGCCTCCTTGTCCAACGGTGAAACCAACAGGGCCATATTGGATGTTCCATGCGGTAGCGTCACCAAGTTCGTCCCAAGTAAGCGTCACACTCTCGTCGGTAACATTCGTGGCGCTGAGATTCATAGGTGCCATACAGGCGGGACGTTGCTCCAGAAGAATGTCGTCAATGTAGTAGCCGCAGCCATCACAGTTGGAGACTCGGAAAGCGATGTATTTCCCGTTTCCACTGTAGTTGATCAAAGAAACGACTTGCATGGCGTAGGTATAGCCATTCAGTTCTGAAATGTTGATGGTATCGACCACCACGAAGGAGGAAGTGTCGTTAGGATTGCTCATCACGCCGATTTCCAGGGTGCCGAGCGTGGCGTAGCCATAATTGGTGTGGCATGCGTAGAACGTCACTAACAGGTCGCTGGCGTCGATGTCCTCACCCAACTCCGGCATGATGGCGATGTCAAAGCAGTTCGGAGTGTAGTGGAAGTCCAAGTAATGGTCGCCGCCGTGAGCGTACCAGGAACCTTCGCCGATGTATGCGAAATGGTTGTTGTCAGAGGTGAGACGGTTCCAGCATGCAATGAAGGTGTTTTGGCTGCTGCTGTATAATCCGCCTTCAAAGGATTCGGTGAAAGGAAGCGCAGTGATGGATCCGCAATCGGTGCGGAATGTGGCGGTAACAGAAGGGTTGGATAATTCACCACCGCAGTCGGCCACCACGTAGAATTCGTATTCAGTGTTGGAGGTCAGACCTGTGAGCGTGGTGGAAGGCGTGCCGCTCACGCTGATTTCAGTGTATTCATTGTTGCCTTCTGTTGCACGGTAAAACACAGTCCAATTGGTGGCGTAGCCAAATTCGTTCCAGCTCAACGTGGCCCCGTCGGTCGAGATGTCCGTTGCCGTAAGACCACTGGGTTGCCCGCAGGAGTTGCCCGAAATGGAAATGTTGTCCACCGCGGCGGCCAGATGGTTGTCACCGTAAAGGTTCCATCCGTTGTTATACCAGTAGAACACAATTTGTTTAGAGGAGCCGGCGACATTGTTCAGGATCACGTCGAAGTTTGTCCAGTTGGGGTGATTGGCGACCTCGCCCAAATTGTGCAGCAGGGCGGTGCCGGAGGGCTCTCCGTTCGAAGGAATAGCCACGCCGGCGTCCAGCATATACACTTTCAGATAGTCGTATTCCATCCAATCACTGGCCTCGCCTTCCACCCTGTAGTCGAAAGAGAGGTGGTATTCAATGGCCTCGTTTTCAGGGAAGGCGATGTTGAAAACAGCGTAAGCGTTGGAAACAGTGTTTGCATAGACGTTGGTGGCGCCACTGTCAGGAGAGATATAGAGCGAATGTCCGGTTTCTGTTGGGTTGTCCTCTCCCGGAAGCCCGGCGGCGGAGCCATATACCCACTGGTTGGGGCCACTGCCTGAAAAGCTGTACATAGGCAGGAAGTCGGTGGTGTCACCCTCGAAGTCTTCGAAATAGGGGAATGTCACAGAAGCGGCGCTTGTGGAAAAGTCCACAGAGTCGGCGGCGCTCTCTTGACCGTTAAGACAAACCGCCGTCACGAAGGCGCGGTAGTTGGTGGAGTAGGAGAGACCTGAGAAGGTGTAGAAAGTGTCGTAAGTGTTGGCGTAAATTTCAGATTCATCATCGAGATTGACCAGTCTTGTATTATACATGCTGGCACCACCCAACGCATTGGGCGACCAGTTGATGGTGACGTCAGCACCATAGATGTTGTTCACGGCGAGGTTCAGCACAGGTGAACACAATCCGGCCAAGTCCAAGGTGATGTCATCCACCACCATACTGCCGAAAACGCCCGGGGTGTTTGCAAATTTGATGGCAATGTAGTGCCCGGAACCGGTGTAATCAGAGAAATAGACCGTGTATTTCGCGTAAACGTCAGATGCTGTGGAATTGACAGTCTGCACCGCCGTGAAAGTGGACAGGTCGTACGGATCTTCCATTACGCCTACTACAAAGTAGGGACTTGTGTTCCAAATAGTTTGGGCCCAGAATTCCATCACCACATCCGACATGGCGAAAGATTCGTCAAGTGGGGGTAAAATGAGGGTGGGTACTTGAGCTGCTGTGTCTGTGTAGGAGTTGTTGAAGGCGCGGAGTGCATTGGACCCTGTATGTGGCTGATATGTGTTAATATAGGGTTGCAACATGCCGTTTGCCTGGTAAATTCCTAACGGATTAAGATTGTAGCAAGTAGGCACACCCGAAGAGGCGGATTCGAAATCCTCCGTGTAAGGTAGCGTGGAAATGGCGCACGGGTCGTATTGCGCTTGTGCGCCAGGCATGAATCCAAATGCTAATAAAAAGCATAATAGATTGAAAATGAATAATTTCTTCATATTAATCGGATTATATTAATGATAAGATTAACTTCATAATACAAGGAGCAAAGGTACAAATTTTTCCATAGATTACATAATTTTTATTTTGTTGTATAAAAAAAAGGCCGCCCGAACACTCGGACGGCCTTGGTTTGCCACTCAAAGAAAACGGGTACCGACACAATCGCCGATACCCGTTAATTAATTATGCATTATGCATTCTGCATTCTGCATTATTGTTTGATGAACGTCTTCGTCACCGTGCCCTCATCCGTAGTCACGCGCACGAAATACATGCCGTTGGCGAGACCGGAGACGTTGATGCGGATGGGCATGGGCGAATAATTATTCGCCCCTACAATGGTGCGGACAACCTTTCCGTACACATCAAATACCTCGATACCCTCCAATTGTACATTGTTCATTGTACATTGTACATTGACAACGTCGTTGGCGGGGTTCGGGTAGAGAGAGATGCTGTTGAGGAGATGATTCTCGATACCGACATTGGTGGTCTGCGCCGTGATGGAGCCGCTCCATTCGCTGAGATTACCATTGCCGCAGTTGGCCTGCACCTGGATCTCATAGTCGGTAAGACCCGTGAGACCGGTGATGGTGTAGCTGTTGGTGTTGGAGGTAGCGGTGTTCCAGGAGCCGCCCACCGTGCTGTAACGGATATTCCAGCTGCTCACGTTGGCATTGGCGTCCCAGGCGATGGCGATGGCCTCGTTCTGGATGTCAGTGGTGTGCAGGTTGGTGGGAACATCACACGGTTCGGGAGTGTCTTCCGGAAGCGTGGTGAAAGTCACCACGTCACCGTAATAAGTCAAGCCGTTATAGGTCATGAACGCTCTGTAGATGTATTGCGTGTTGGGAGTCAGGCCGTTGAGGTTGTGGGTCAACGTCGCGCCGGTCACGTTAACAACAGTGTACGAGAGAGCGGAGGATTCTTTCCACTCGAAGCCCATGGGCGAGACATTCACATTGCTGGGATTAGTGATAGTACCATTCATCGTGGCTGTCGTCTGCATAATGTCAGAGGCGGCGTTGGTGGCCACGGTAGGATCTGTAATCACAGGAATGTCGCTAACATATTCCACTACAATGTCGTCAACATACCATGAACTGAGCGATGAGCTGGTCGGACGAGTGTATCGGAAGGCAATGCGCGTGGTGCTCGGCAGGCTCTGACCAGCGAGGTCGGTGAATGCTCTCGTTGTCTGCGTATAGGTAGTGCCGGACAAGGTCTCCAAAGAAACAAAGGAGGTGGCATCGTATGGATCAGTCACATAGCCCAATTCCATCGTGGGGTTGTCGCTGCTGTAGTTGTTGCTCTTGGCCCAGAAGGAGACTTGCAGGTTGCTGAGATCTTCCACGAAGAGTGGCAGGGCGGTCACGATGTCGCCGAAGGCAATCTCCAAAGCGCGTGTGCCGGAATGGGCGATGATGGAGGCGTTTGTAATATGCGGGAAAGTGTTCCCGTTATAGTAACCTGTGGCGGCGGAGACCCAGCAGTTGAGCAATTCAGCGTCGGTACCCTCGAAATCAGAACTCCATGGTGTGGTGGCCACGGAAATCGGACCGCAAGCAGTGGTGAAACTGATGGGTTGGGAGAGCATGGAGGAATCAGAGCCACAGAAAGCTTTTACTGTCACCTGATATGTGGTGCTCGGAGTTAAGCCCGTCAGTGTCAGTGAATTGTCGGTGGTCGTCAGGTAATCCGTGCCCGCAGGGCCGGTGACCGTGACGCCGTACGAGTCGGCATTTCCGACCCAAGATACTGTAGCATCGTTCTCGCCCACATTGCTTACGCTGAGATTGGTCGGGGTGGCGCAGGTGATGGCCCGCAACTCAATGTTATCGACGGCTGCAGGCGGGTTGCTGGAGTAGGAGGTGTTTCTCCAATGGAACACCAAACGATAGATTCGGTCGCCATTACCCATGCCCGTGAACTGGTCTGCGGAAATCACCATCTCCTTGTGCTGCCAAGTGCTTTGCTGCGACAGCCAGTGTTCGCTACCGGAGGTTCCGTAGTTGCCAGGTTGCGCGCTGGCATCATAGCCGCCAGGAGGATTCTGGCCTGCGGTGAGCGTCACCACGCTGGGATCTATCCAATAGACACGCAGGAATTCGTAGTTGTATAATCCACCTTGGGCTTTCCAGTCGAAGGAGAGTATCAACTCGGAGGTGCCATCGGGGACAAGAATATCCCTATAGGCATACACACGGGATTCGCTGTTTGTGTAGGTGTTTGAAACACCTCCGTTGTTGGAAACGTACAGTCCGTTCGTTCCTCCGACCGTGGTGTTCACATCGCTGGTGCCGTCTGTCGGGGCTCCGACATACCATTGGTTGGCTTGTGCCCCGTTGATGAGCCCCCATTGGAGGTTGTCAGAGGTGTCCTCAAAGTCTGTTATATAAGGTATTGTTGTCGGCACTGTGGTGGTGGTGAAGGTCACCGTGTTCGTTTGGTCGTCACCCGCAAACCCATCGCAAAGGGTCACTACATAGACCGAGTAGCTGGTGTTGGAGGTGAGGCCGGAGAGAATGTTGCCCGTGGTGGAGGAGACATTCTCCGTGCTCCATGAATCCGGGTCCGAGCCCATTTCACCATAGTGGATGGCCCATGCGTTATGGCTTGCATCGTCGTCAATGAAAGAGATTTCGGCACTGCTCGAAGTCAGGTTGCTGACAGTGACCGATGTGTGTACAGGAGCAGAACATAAGGGCACATAGTCGAGGGTCACATCATCAATGTAATAGCCACAGCTGGAGGCATTCGACACGCGGAAGGCAACGTATTTGCCCGTACCCGTGTAGTTGTTGAACTTCACATTATTCTCATCGTAAGCATACGTGTTCATGTTGGAGAGATCGATGGTGTCGATCGGGAAGAAGGTGGAATCCGCGGCGGGATTATCCATAATACCAACCTCCAATGTGCCGGAGGAACCGGTACGGCAAGCCCAGAAGTTGACCATCAACGCGCTCACATCAATACTTTGGTCCAATTCCGGCATGATGGCGATGTTGTAACAGTTGGTAGTCCAATGGGAATCCAAATAATGGGATCCGCTGTGAGAATAGGTGGTACTGTTGGGAATATAAAAATGGTGACCACTTTCAGAAGCGTAACGGCTCCAACAGACGATATAATCCTGTTGACCGGAAGAATTGTACATGCCCGTGTTGTAAACGCCAGACTCAAAATCTTCAAAGAAAGGCAGTTCCATGATAGGACCACAGTTGGTGCGGAAGGAAATGCTAATCGGTGCACTGGTAAGACCGTCGCCGCAGTCAGACCATACATAGATGTCGTAATCGGTGTTCGGGTTCAGACCGGAAATGGTGAGCAACGTGTCGTATGCGGATTCCTGCGTGCCTTCACCAGGTTGGAAGTCGGCAGGACCGTATTCGATGATCCAGGATGAAGCAGAACCGATTTCAGACCAATGGATGTCCACCGATTCTGAAGTCAAGTTATCCGCTACAAGGTCAATAGGATGGGAACAACCAGGGATGTAGTCAAGGATGACGTCATCCAAACGGAGATTGTTGCCGCCGTTGCCATTGCTGGCGCGGAAAGCTATGTATTGGCCGGATCCCATGTAGTTCCCAAGAGGATATTCCACAAAGGTGTATTCATTGTTAGGCAAATATGGTGCTGGAATCGTGTCCAGGATTTCAAAAGTGGTCGGGTCGCTCTTATCGGTCATCACACCAAGCTCGAAAATCACAGGGGCGGTAGATGAAGTGCTGCGCACCCAGAAGGATACTTGCAGCTCGTTCAAGCTGATACTCTCATCGACTCTCGGCATGATGGCGATGTTGGTGACATTACTGCCGTCGTAGAAACGTATGGCATTGGGCGTTGAGTGCGCCGCTGATGTCGGATACATTTGCACAGGCTTGGAAGGATCCGTGGTGTAACGATCCCAACAATAGATGTAAGCATCCGTGCCGGAACCATACGTATCGCTGTCAAAGTCTTGAATATAAGGGAGTTCCATGATAGCATCGCATTCGGTGCGGAAAGAAACGGTCTCGGACCAATTGCTGTAACTGTTACTTGAACAGAGGGCACGTACACGCACTTGATACTGAGTGTTGGCATCCAGTCCATATAGTGTGTATGAGGAACCGTTGATTGTGCCGGTGGAGGTCCATTCTTCGTCGTTTACAGTTTTGTACTCCATTTCGCAGTTCGAAGTGGAGTTGGGGTTATACCAAGAGAACTCGGCGGAGGATGCGTCCGTGGCATCCACTGACAGGGAGTTCGGTGCAATGCAAGTGACCACGTCGCAAGCGGTCAGACGAATGTTGTCAACCTGCGTGTGCAGACGGCCCGTTGTCGGCAGGTTCGTGATGCTCCAGTTGGCACCCGCATCGTGGCTGTATTCGCACTGGGAACGGTTTCCGTTAGTGTTCATCGTGTAGAACTTGGCATTGCTGTTGTTCACCTCACTGCCCGTGATGTCGTTGACAATCAGCAGCAAATTGTCGGTGCCGTTGTAGTAGAAGTTGGTGTCGAAGGCGATATCGACCCAACGGTTGGTTCCGGCAGTGCTGAACGTGACCGGACCGGAATAGACGTGCACGTAACTGTCCGTCGGGGTGGCCCACACATTCTGCACAAACTCGTTGTCCGCAGTGTGCGCCATGTAGATGTCCAACGTGCGGGTAATCACCTGTCCGTCATTGTATTGGAACGACATCCCGCTGAATTCGGAAGAGGTGTTGTCCAGTTCGCCGGGGTAATAGATCTGCTCCGTGAAGGAGTTGAGGTAATGGTTGGACATCGGGAAGTGGTTACCTTCGGTACTGTATGTAGAGGCGGGATAGCTGTTGTTGACCACCTCGATGGGGGCGAGACATGGGGTGGTGAAGTTGACGGTCACAGCTTCGCCAAGGTCGCCGTTGCCGCAGTCAGGTTGCACGGATACGGTATAAGAGGTTAGTTCATTCAGACCGGTAAGCATATAAGATGTTTCCGTAGTAATGTACTCGGAGGGGACCGTATTGCCGGCTTCTGTCAACTCAATGACGTAGTTGACCGTTTCGCCCATGGCATTGGGTGTCCAGGTCAGAGTGGCATTGGTGCCGTAAACGTTGCTTACTTGCAGGTTCATCACGTTGGAGCAGGTCGGTGCCACATCCACCTCCACGTCGTCCAAGTAGCAGGAACCGTATGCAGATCCCATCCACTTGAATGCGATGTACTTGCCCGTTCCGGTGTAGTTGCCAAAATAAACCACATGATTCTCCATGACGCCGGTTCCAGCATTCATGACGTTCTCCACTGGCTCAAAACTGTTGGCGTCGTCAGGATCAGTCATCACACCCACTTGCAAGTAATCGCTCAACGTGCTGTATTGGGCAGAGAAGCTCACTTGCAGTTCGTTCACTTGATAAGAAAGGTCTTCCGTGACCTCTGGCAGCACGGCCATAGTGTAATAGCCGGATCCAGTGTAGAAGTAAAGTCTGCTGGAAGAGATGTATGGATAGGTGCTGCTATAGGTTGAACTTTTTGACCAGCATTCGGAGAAGCTGCCGCTGAAATCCTCTGTGTAAGGCAGAGAGAAGATGCCGCAACTGTCAGCGTAGGTCACCAGAATACTGTGCGTCTGATTGATGCTGAAGAATGTATATGAGGAGATGACTCCTTGCGAAGCACCGTCGATTTCCACATCGGTGATATGGTAGCGGTCGGAGCTGGTGAACGTGTAGGTCAGATCATTGCCAGCCGTGGCCCCATATACTCCGTTGGTGCCCCACGGGTTGACCAAGCTGGAAATGGTGATAGGAGTGCCGTCATCCAGCTGCTGGCTGACAGTTATGTCGTAAATGTTGTCAAAATAGACCTGAACATTGGCTAACGTGCCTTGCGGGTCAATGATGAATGTGACCACGGAACCGTCCGTGGGGTCGTCCTCGCGGAGTACGATGCCGTCCTGCACGATGCGGGAGATGTGCCAGTTGGCATCTGGCGTGATGGTGAGCGTCACGGTCTGTGAGCTGCCGCAAGGAACCGTAGAGGTTTCGGGTGTCACAGTGCCGTGAACTTGTCCGTCAGAGGATGGCACGACGGTGGCTGTGATCACCGCTTGGGGGAACACCGTGACCGTGGAGGTGTGCGTGGCGGAAATGCCGTTCAGCGTGCCCGTCATCGAATAGGTTGTGGTCGTTGTGGGCGACACCGTGATGCTCTCGGTTGTCGCACCGTTGCTCCAAACGTATGAATCGTAGCCGAACGCGGTCAATGTGACTGTCTCGCCCTGGCAAATGCTTACGGCAACCGGGTCCACTCCAGCCATATACGACATGATCGGATAGCCGTTGTTTATGCCGTTGTCCATCTTGAAAGCGTCCCCGAGAAGGGTGATCATGTTTTCGGATTGCATTTCGGTTTGCGTGACGGAAGTGCCGTCGGAGGATGCAGATGACTGGCTGGTCGAGCTCAGTACATTGGTGTAGGAATAACAGTTTGTGAAGGAACCGCCGTGTGCGGCCATGCCACCGAAGTTGGTGCCGTAAGAGAAGATGTCACCGGCAAAGTAGCAGTTGGTCACATAGGAACGTTCCCCGTTCCCAGCCATGCCGGCAGGATAATAGCCCGTTATACTTCCTGTGGCACCTGTGTTCTGGATGTAAGTGCTTCCGTTGTTCGGATAGCAGGCGCCGCTGATACCTCCGATGTTGTTACTCCCGGAGGTGTTCTCACCCACAATGCGGGCATCAATGACCAGACAGTAACGGATATAAACCGAACTGCTGCCACGGGTGTATCCCGTGATGCAACCCATCATGCCCCGCGACTTCAGCACAGGGGTCACCATCACCAAAGAGTCGATAGTGCAAGGATTCTCCAAAGCGCAGAACAAGCCCGCATGGTACGTGCTCCCTTTGTCGCAGTAGAGATTGTAGATGCTGTGCCCGTGGCCGTTGAAGTTGCCCTTGAAGGCATAGCCAGTGCTCGGCGACTCGCTCGTCGGGGAACCGCCTCCGATGGGCACCCAATTGTTCGTGGAATCCCCGGTGCTGTTCAGCCACAGGTCGTTTGTCAGGTTCAGCGTCACCCCGTTGAAAGTGGTAGAGCCGCTGTTCACCAACTGTGCCACTCCCGCCAGCTGCTCCGGAGTGGAAATGTCGAATGTCGTCTCGGAAGCATCGTACCACGAAATGTCCGCGGTGCCGTCCCAAATGGTCTGTGCTTGCAGCCTGGGATTGAAACCCACCAGGGTGACAAGGCACATCACTGCAAGGATGTAAAGTCTTTTCATAAGCATATTTGTATTAAAAAAATGAATAAATTTTCTATTTAACAGAGGTGATGAGCATAAAACACATACGCTGTCAACTTTCTGTAAATCTTTCAGAAAACTTGCAAATAAACAATTTTTTCTTCATTATAACGTTGTCCTATGACGTGTAAAAATGTTCCAAATCAACGATTATGGCAAGAAAAATCAAAGAACTCACCTTGAAGGAAATGGGCCGAATGGCTGGGGAAGAGCACGGGGAATACCTCGGAAACCAACTGCTGATGGTCATGAGTGCCATACAATTCGGCAAGAACTTCATGCATGATGGTCAGCCTTATCGGGTGGAGGATGGGAGAGTGCTACGGATTATCTCAGGCAACGCCCAGGTGATCGTTAATATGAAACCATACCATCTCTCAGCCGGAACAATGCTGGTTTTTCCTGCTGATTCTATTATGGAAATAGAAGAAAAGGATGAGGAATTCGACTTTCAGATTTTCTCTTTCCGCGACCTGCCCGACGAGGTCCTTTTCAAGGAGTGCACCATTTTTCACCTGTCGGAAGACGACTGGAACCTTATGGGCGAATACTATCAACTGTTACGGCATTCCCTCAACCGCCAACCGCTTTCCCTGAAATCTATCCGAGCCTTGCAAACCGCGTTGATGTCTGAGCTTCAGAATATCACCAGAAAGGAAAAGGAGGATGAAAACCATAAGACCGCGGGAAGGAAGGAAACAATCTTCCATCATTTTGCAAATTTGGTCAACCAACATGCGGATAAGGAACACAATATCGCATTTTATGCCGACCAGCTGTGCCTGACCCCTAACTATTTGGGCTCCACAATCCGAGAGGCCAGCGGAATGACGGTGCAGGATTGGATACACCGCCGTATCATCCAGCAAGCCAAACTTTTTTTAATGTATAGCGATATGCCTGTTGGTGAGATTGCCGAACATCTTAATTTCTCGACCTCATCCTCTTTCTGCAAGTTCTTCAAAAAAGAAACAAACATGACACCCCGACAATATCGGGAAGAGAGTGAGGTACACTAAAAAACAGTTACTCACAAGGAATCCCTCCGACAACCACATAAAAAAGGACGTCAATTCGAAAACCGAACTGACGTCCTTTTGCGATTTACGATATTCGCAAACCGTAAATCCTACTTCTTGATGAATGTCTTCGTCACCGTGCCCTCATCCGTAGTCACGCGCACGAAATACATGCCGTTGGCGAGACCGGAGACGTTGATGCGGATGGGCATGGGCGAATAATTATTCGCCCCTACAATGGTGCGGACAACCTTTCCGTACACATCAAATACCTCGATACCCTCCAATTGTACATTGTTCATTGTACATTGTACATTGACAACGTCGTTGGCGGGGTTCGGGTAGAGAGAGATGCTGTTGAGGAGATGATTCTCGATACCGACATTGGTGGTCTGCGCCGTGATGGAGCCGCTCCATTCGCTGAGATTGCCGTTGCCGCAGTTGGCCTGCACCTGGATCTCATAGTCGGTAAGCCCCGTGAGACCGGTGATGGTGTAGCTGTTGGTGTTGGAGGTAGCGGTATTCCAGGTGCCGCCCACCGTGCTGTAACGGATGTTCCAGCTGCTCACGTTGGCGTTGGCGTCCCAAGCGATGGCAATGGCCTCGTTCTGGATGTCGGTGGTGTGCAGGTTGGTGGGAACATCACACGGTTCGGGAGTGTCTTCAGGAAGCGTGGTGAAAGTCATCTCGTTGCCATAGACGGTGGTACCGTTGAAGGTGATGAACGCCTTGTAGGTGTAACCCGTGTTGGGGGTGAGGTTGGTGAGGTTGTAAGTGAGGTTGTCGCCCGTCACCGTCACAGGAGCGTAGGTGCCGCCAACAGTGGTCTTCCATTCGAAGCCCTTAGCCGTGATGGTCACATTGTCGGGGTTCGTGATGGAACCGTTCAGCGTGGCAGTGGTTTGCGCGATATCAGAAGCAGCAGCGGTGGTCACGGTAGGATCAGTGATCACAGGGCCTGAACCGCAGTCGGTGGTGAAACTGAAAGTGGTGTAGCCTTGCATGTTGTTGCTGGTGTAGAGTTGCGTGCCGTCAGGTCCTATTAAGGTGAGGCCTGCCTCTTGGTCGTAAGAAC
>Ga0247608_10002359_pt1 | contig 23828 bp, 21 predicted proteins | sample 176DNAGHGlowgp2_FD_193490 | JGI IMG/M metagenome (GOLD analysis project Ga0247608, IMG submission 193490) | Sheep rumen microbial communities from Palmerston North, Manawatu-Wanganui, New Zealand - 1766 DNA GHGlow gp2 | ecosystem: Host-associated > Mammals > Digestive system > Stomach > Rumen ... | reverse complement strand
ACGTCGTCGAAATGTGCCAGGTCTTCATTGCTATGACTGATGCTGCGCAGCACCACGGGCTTCTCGTCCTCGTAGACAGCCATCTTGGTCGATGTCGACCCAGGGTTAATGACAAGTATGAGCATTAAGCATTTATTACGGCTAAGGCCAAGGAGTAGAACTTTGAGTCAGGGTCGTCGGCTCTGGAGGTGAGCACTACGGGCACGTCAGGCCCGGCCAGGACGGCGGCGGTAGTGGCACGGCAGAACAGGGTGATGGTCTTGTAGAACACATTACCGGCCTGTATGTCGGGGAAGATGAGCGCGTCAGCATGACCACGCAGCGGCGAGCGCAGCCCTTTCTTCCTGAGTGCCTTGCCTGAGAGCGATGTCTTCAGGTCCAGCGGGCCGTCGACGATGCAGGCGCCAAAGGCACCCTTGCCGGCCTCATCCACCAGGCGTCGGTACTCGGCGGTGTGGGGGAAGTGGCGCTCGTCGACCTTCTCCGAGCAGTTCACCAGTGCCACGCCCGGCTCCTTGATGCCGAAGCTGCGACACAGGCGCAACAGGTACTTCAGCTGCTGCTTGCGCTGCTCCTCGGTGGGATGCGGTATGACAGCCACGTCGCTCATGAACAACAGCTTGTCGTACTCAGGCAGCTCGGCGCAGGCCAGGTGGGTGAGCACACGACCCTCCTGCAGGATGCCCGTCTGCTTGTTCAGCACGGCGCGCAACAGGTCGTCGGTGTTCAGCAAGCCCTTCATTATCACGTCGGCCATGCCTTCGTGCACCAGCTGCACGGCCTTGGTGGCGGCATCCACCTCGTCGGTAGCCTTCAGACGCGTCACCTCCTTCATGGCCGGTCCAATGAGCTTGGGGTCGCCCACGAAGATTGGTTTGATGAAGCCGGCGTCCATAGCACGCTGCACGGCCTCCTGTGTGCCCTCGTCGTATGGGCACACCACTGCCACCCGCTTGGGCTCCATGCCACCGGCGAGATAGGAAATCAGTTCCTCGAAGTTCTCAATTGCTTTCATTGTCGTAAGGTTTTTAGTTGTTGTTAATAATCGGGGGTAAGGAGGTGCGGGGCTACAATGCAAGCAGCCCCTCGGGCAACCGCATGACGATGCGGTGGCCGTCGGTGTCGACCTGTTCCACCAACTCGTCGGTGGCAGGGATGAGTGTGCCATCGTCGAGACAGAACAGGACGTTGGCAGTGCTGTCGTCAATGCGCTCGATGCGTCCCACGCGGCGCGTGGTGGCGGCATCGACGATGTCGAAGCCCACCAGATACTGCCATGTGTACTCCTCATCGTCGCCATCGGCCTGACGGCGCGGGAAGAACACCTCGCAGTTGGTCAGCTCGCGCGCCTGTTCCACGGTGTCCACATCCTCAAACTTAATGAGGGCGGAGCTGTCAGAGCGGAAACGATACTCCTCCATGAAGAAGGGTACCAGGATGCCGTCGACACACAGGATGAGGCAGTCGGCATCTACGCGGTCGAACACATCGTCGTCGACCTGCATGGTCACCTCGCCCTTCACGCCGTGGGGCTTGCCTATGCGGCCTATCTTGTACACTTCTGACTGGAGAATCATAGGGCTGGCGGTATTTTTATGTGATACGTGAGATGTGGGCCCCCAGTGCGTTGAGACGTTCCTCAATGTTCTGGTAGCCACGGTCAATCTGCTCGATGTTGTCAATGCGACTGACGCCCTTGGCACTGAGCGCCGCAATGAGCAGGGCGATGCCGGCGCGAATGTCGGGACTGGACATGCGACCGCCACGCAGCTGCAGCTTGCGGTCGTGGCCCACGACGACGGCGCGGTGAGGGTCGCAGAGGATAATCTGGGCCCCCATGTCGATGAGCTTGTCGACAAAGAACAGGCGGCTCTCAAACATCTTCTGGTGGAACAATACGCTGCCACGGGCCTGAGTGGCCACGGTGATGAGCACTGAGATGAGGTCGGGCGTCAGGCCGGGCCACGGCGCATCGGCCAGGGTCATGATGGTGCCGTCGATGAACGACTGTATCTCGTAGTGGCGCATGTGCGGTATGAAGAGGTCGTCGCCCTCTTCACGGATGCGTATGCCCATGCGACGGAAGGTGCTGGGAATGATGCCGAGGTTACGTGGCGAGGTGTCCTTGATGCGGATGCCATCGCCCACCATGGCGGCCATGCCGATGAACGACCCCACCTCAATCATGTCGGGCAGGATGCGATGGGTGGTGCCATGCAGCGACGGCACACCCTTGATGGTGAGCAGGTTGGAGGCAATGCCGCTGATGTTGGCCCCCATGCTGTTGAGCATGCGGCACAGCTGCTGCACATAGGGCTCGCAGGCGGCGTTGTAGATGGTGGTGGTGCCCTTAGCCATGACGGCAGCCATGATGATGTTGGCCGTGCCAGTAACACTGGCCTCGTCTAACAGCATGTAGGTGCCTCGGAGGGTGGAGGGATGAGGGATGAGGGTGGAGGGATGAGGGTGGAGGGTGGAGGGAAATTGGGGGGAGGGTGCACTAATCTCGTAGACACCTCGCTCGGGGATGGCGTTGAAGTGGGCTCCAAGACGCTCAAAGCCCATGAAGTGGGTGTCCAAGCGCCGGCGCCCTATCTTGTCGCCACCGGGCTTGGCAATGACGGCCTTGCCCATGCGCGCCAGCAGCGGCCCAATCATCAGCACTGAGCCACGCAGCTGGGCACACTTCTGCACGAAGGCATCGCTCTGAAGATAGTCGAGGTTCAGCTCGTCAGCCTGGAAGGTCAAAGCCCCCCCCTGAAGCCCCCCCTGGGGGGGGTGATTCCCTCCGGCGACAGCATCCTCTCTATTGGCGGCAGCACTCTCTCTGTTGGCGGCAGCACTCTCACACTGGGGTGAAAGACACTCTCCGCCATCAGTATCCCCCCCCAGGGGGGGCTGGGGGGGCCGTGAGGGCCGTGGGGGGCTCACCTTCACCCCAATCTCCTTCAACAGCTCTATGAGGTTGTTGACGTCGCGAATGTCGGGAATGTTACTGATGGTGACAGGCTCGCTGGTGAGCAGCGTGGCACAGATGACCTGCAGGGCCTCATTCTTGGCGCCCTGCGGCGTGATGGTCCCGCTCAGTGGATGTCCGCCTTCAATGATGAATGATGCCATCAGCTACCCTTTCCTCTTTTTCTTCCCGTTCTTTGAAGGCAACTCGTCGGCAGGCACGAAACGCTCGAAGGTAAAGTTGTTGAGACTCAGCTGAATCTTACCGTCGGTGTAGCGGGCCAGGTCGTCGATGACCTTCTCGTCGTCAATGGAGCCATGACCCCAGAGCACCAGGTCGCGCTTCATCTGGTTGGCAGTGTGACAGGCCAGCTGGAAACGCTCCTCGCCCTCGGGCATCTCCTTCAGACGTTCCCACAGCTCCTCCACCAGCCGGCCATAGTGGCGCAGCCCAATGGTGGTGGTGGGATGCGGCATGGGCTCAGGACGGGAGAGGATGTGCTCGGCCTGACTCACGTCGTAGGGCCAGTCAATGTCGAGCTGCTTACCGCTCATCAGGTACAGGTGGTCCCACAGCGTCTGCTGGTAGCCCACGTTCTCACGTATCTGCGGCACCTTCGTCTCCATCATCTTCACGATGGTCTTGGCACAGCGCAGCCGCTCGTTGCGGTCAGGCAGACTGACGGCATAGTCAACCATCTTCTGTATCTCGCGCCCGTACTCAGGCATCAGCAGCGACTGCCGCTGCGTGTTGTAGTCTAATCCTTCTATGTTCACCTCTTTTTATTTACGATTTACGGATTTACAATTTAGCTATTTGTCGGCTACGGCTCTCAGCAGGTCTTTCGAGGGCTTGGCCACGAAGTCCTTCAGGTAGAACGGCTCGTAGTAGGCCACGTCCTCGGTACGCCCGTCAAGTAGTCGCCGCTCGGCCAAGGGCTGCATCCAGCGGGCCATGGGCATGATGCCGTCAATGTAGTGAGCATTGGGATGGTCGATGATGTCCATGCACTTCCGTGCGCCGGGACCGAAGAAGTAGACGGGCTGACGGTCGAGCCACGGCCGGTAGGTGTCGCTGTCCACCACGTCGGCCTGCACGCCGCGCACGCTGTGCAGCGCACGGTCGTAGACACCGGCATACACCTCCATGCGGCGGGCATCGAGCATCGGACACAGCAGGGCGTCGTCAGGCAGCTCCTGATGGAGCAGCACCGGCACGCAGAGCAGCTCCAGCGTGGGAACGGCGATGAGCTTCAGGTCACGGCCGAAGCAGACGCCCTTGGCCATCGACACACCAATGCGCAGGCCCGTATAAGACCCCGGACCGGCACTGATGGCGACGGCATCAAAGGGGATGGCATGACTGTCAGTAAACGACAGCGCCTCGTCGACCATCGCGCCCAGGCGCTCAGCGCTGGCCCCCTTCTGTGTGCTCTCACTCTCGTCGTGATAGATAACGTGCGAGTCCTCGCTCACGGCCACTGAGCACATCTGCGCGCTGGTTTCAATATGCAGAATGCACGACATGTATTCCTGTTTTTGTTCTTAACTGTGCTGCAAAGATACGAAGAAGAAAGCGAAAAGCAAAAGAAAATTGCATTTTTCTTTGGCAACAAGGCTGTTTTTCCCTACCTTTGCACACATGAACAGCGATGACACCCCATCACCCCACCCTTTCGCCACGGCACTGCTGCACTGGTATGCCCAACACGGGCGACGGCTGCCATGGCGCGACACGCATGACGCCTACCGCATCTGGCTCAGCGAGGTCATCCTGCAGCAGACACGCATAGAGCAGGGCCGCGCCTACTGGCTGCGCTTCGTCGAGCGATGGCCCACGGTACAGCACTTGGCAGCGGCCACCGAGGAGGAGGTGCTCCGCCAGTGGCAGGGGCTGGGCTACTACTCGCGTGCACGCAACCTGCTGACAGCGGCTCGGCAGGTGGTGGCGCTGGGCGCCTTCCCCCAATCCATCGAGGGACTGCGACGGCTGAAAGGGGTCGGTCCCTACACCGCGGCAGCCATCGGCTCAATGGCTTTCGGGCTGCCTGCCGCCGTGGTCGACGGCAACGTCTTCCGCGTCCTCAGCCGGCACTTCAGCATCAGCACGCCCATCAACAGCACCGAGGGACGGCACGTCTTCGACGAGCTGGCCACACGGCTGCTGCCACCAGCACACGCCGCCGACTACAACCAGGCGGTGATGGACTTCGGCGCCACCTGGTGCACACCGCAGTCGCCACGCTGCGCCGACTGTCCCCTGCAACATTCCTGTCTGGCGCTAGCCAGCGGCACCGTGTCGTCACTGCCCGTGAAGGAGCGGAAGTTGAAGGTCACCACGCGCCGCCTCGCGTACGTATATATAAAGTGTAAGGGGCAGACAGCCATCCATCGCCGCGGCGAGGGCGACATCTGGCAGGGTCTCTGGGAGCCCTTCAACGCCACCGCCTCCGTCTCGGCCCCCACTGTGCCCGGCGGTTTTCCCGCCATCACGCCCCCCACAGTGCCCGGCGGTTTTCCCGCCACCACGCCCCCCACTGTGCCCGGCGGTTTTCCCGCCGGCTCCCGCCTGTCGCTCATCAAGAAGAACGTGCGCCACGTGCTGACGCACCGCATCCTGCTGGCTGACTTCTACCTGCTGCAGACAGACGAGCGCCCCACCCTGCCCGCCGACTACATCTGGATTGACGAAGCCGACATCGACAACTACGCCATTCCACGGCTCATAGAAATCATGAAGGAAGAAATTGAAAAATTTTGCCAAGAGAGTGTAACTTTTCCTTCACCCAATCGTCTTAACAAATAGAGAGGATGAAAGAAATCAGCTTCTTCCGCAACGAAATCCTGCCGCTGAAGAACGAACTCTTCCGGCTGGCAATGCGCATCACTCTCAACAGAGATGATGCCGAGGATGTCGTGCAGGAAACGATGCTGAAAGTATGGAACCGACGCGAGCAATGGAGCGAGCTGGAATCCATCGAGGCATACTGTCTCACCATCTGCCACAACATCGCACTCGACAAGATAAAGAGGACCGACAGGCAGAACAGCTCGTTAGAGGAAGGCAACAGCTACGAGCAGGCCGACCACTCCTACGATGCCAACCCAGAGGAGCAGACCGTACAGCGCGACCGCGTGGAACTGGTGAGGCAACTCATCAGCCAGCTGCCAGAGAAACAGCGCACCTGCATGCAGCTGCGCGACATGGAAGGGAAAGCCTATAAGGACATCGCACAGATTATGGGCATCACCGAGCAACAAGTCAAGGTGAACATCTTCCGAGGCAGGCAAGCCATAAAACAGAAATTCATGCAAATAGAACAACATGGACTATAAGTACATAGAACAACTGCTTGACCGCTACTTCCGCGCAGAGACAACGCTGCAGGAGGAGCAAATCCTGAGGACCTTCTTCACCCAGGGTGAGAAGGACATGCCACAGGAGCTGAAGCAGTATGTACCGCTGTTTGCCGCACTCAGCGAGCAGCCGGCCCTGGGCAACGACTTCGACGAGCGCATCATCGCCATGCTGTCCGCCGACAGTGCTCCCGCCCAGCCCAAGCAGGTGAAGGCGCGCACCATCAGGCTCTACGACCGCTTGCGCCCCCTCTTTGCTGCCGCTGCCATGGTGGCCATCATACTCACCGTAGGGTCAGCCGTCAACCAGTCGCTGCGCCACGACAACACATGGATGGACGTCGACGAGTATGCCAGCATGAGGGACAACAGCAAGGGACCCTCAGTGGCCTTCGACCAGGTGAACGACTCACTGACACGAGCCAAGGATGACATCCCCGTCGCCATCAGCCCCGACACACTGATGAAGGGCAACATGGACTAAGACAAGACATTATTTTCTATGCTTTCTCTATAACATATCATTTAGGATTAAAACACAAATCAAAGCTGCGAAGCTTCACATTTTTCCAAAGAGCACGAGCCGATGGTCAAGCGCGACCGTCGGCTCACTCTGTATTATCTCTTCCTTCGTTCCTCATTCTATTCCACCACAGCAAACTTCGTTTTGTGAAGAAACATCCTTCTTTTTGTAAAACAGCCCCAAAGGATTATATAACGGAACTAAAGCCAGCCATGCACTCACACCCTTTTCTTTGCATCGCTTTACTGACAACACCAGATGCGAGATAAAGACAAGCGCCAGAACCATACTCACGACATCGTGCTCAACAATACGCTCAAAGCTGAAGCCTTCGGTTCCGATGCCATGACTATGTTTCGCCAACCATTCCACGTTATCACAAGAATACAACCAGATATCCGAAAGGGCGTCATACAACACATTGAAAGCCAGGCCCAATCCTATCACATTTGAAAGAAGAAACTCAGCCACAACAAACATCCCAAATAATGCGACAAAACCCCCAATTGTATTTTTATCGAGGTTAGTAGGAACACATATCGGCAGATACAGGATCAGGGTGTATAGGACAAACCAAATGACATACCAGTTCAATGCCCTCTTCACTGTCTTTGACAAACAAACCATGTTATTTCTCACATTCCTACAATCTACCTTCTCAATCTCAACATCAAAGCGTCAAAGTTGAGAAATTTTCTGTTTACCTCCCTAAACATTTTGACTTTGTAAGTCTTGTGGAAGTTTCTAAAAATCTTAGGAGTAGAAAATCAAGTCGGTGGCTGATTATCATCTGCTCCTGGCTCCTTCTGTGTTTCTTCAGTCTTGGCTTTTTGGGTGAGGGGAACCGTAACAGATGGAGTTTCATTTCCAACAATGACGAGACTTCCCTTTCTTTGCTCTTTTCCTGGATTAGCTAGTGCAGTAACAGTAATAGTTGCCTCGCTAAATCCAGACGAGGTTGACAGAGTACACCATTCTGGACATGAAACAGCCCAGCTTGTGTTGCTTTTGATGGTAAGTTCTTTCGACTCGCCTTCGGCTTCAAAATTCAATTCCGAGGGAGATGCTGTTAGAGTCTTCGTATCTACGACCACGTCTGCTGATTTTGGTTGTGTCACTGCCACCTGCCTCTTAGGGGCAGTTCCTCCAATAATTGTGAGTATAGCAGTCCTATTAGCGCCTGTAGTGTTCTTACCTGCAACTACTGTTACAGTCTGTGTATTGTTACCCGTCATTGGCGTAACTGTCAGCCACGTCTCCGATGCCGAGATGCTCCAGCTACAGTTTGCCTCAATGGCCAGTTCTTTCTCATCTCCATCAGCCTGCAATTGCAAATTGGATGTCACTTGCAAGTAGTCCTTGCTGATGACTGGCATGTCCTGCTCAGTGTTATCATCGGTACAGGCATATGCTACGATGACAAGCATAAAGAATAATAATATCTTCTTCATCACATCTACCATTTAAAAGAACACCATCAGACCGACATTTATGTTGAACCCTTCTGTCCAACTTTTAACGGACTTGTTAATATCACCAATCCATTCACAATTCAGATTCTTTGAAACGCCAAAATCGTATTCAGGTGTTATCTGCAGCTTGAAATTACGTGAGAGTGCCATCGATAACCTTACTGCTCCCAACATAGAAACGGAGTTAATCTTCTGGTATTTCTCATTTTTGTTTGCAATACCAGTCACAGCCTTCCCGCTTGCTGAGTTGTAGGCCACACCCACCTGTGGAGCAATATTAAGGAAGTCAGACAATTGCAAATCATAGCCATATCTCATCTGTAGACGTAGCGGCTGGTAGTTGTAGGCAGACAATAGATATCCCTCTTCATCATAGAAAAACAAGTCATCTGTTTTACTCAGTCCTAACACACCACCAACCTCTATCTGGTGGTGGTTGATGTCCAAGCCCAGACCTAATGATGGACCGGTAATCGATACCACGTTGTAACCTATCCCCAAATAGACGCTAGTTGTCTTGGCTTTCTTGACAACAGCAGACTCCTTTTTTACAATATTGGTTGTCACGACCGCCTCAACCGTTGCTTCGTAGGTATTCTTTGATTCTATCAACATGGGTATCTCATAGCCCACCAAAGGCAACATCCCTTCATGCCTTATCGTAAGTCGTTTTGTTCCCTTCGGAATCCATGTGCGCAGCTCACCAATTAACGTATCAGTCCTCAGCGCTTCGTCTATACGAAAGTACCTGTCGCTGACAAAAAACCTGATAACAGCACAATCATCGCCATTGGCATCTCTTACCGGATCCATCTTGCCTATTATGCTCAACGGATTATGCTCAAACTTGGTAATCGTTATCCGAGGGGTCTGAGCTGCAGCACACAATCCCCACATCATCATTACCACTATCAATATCTTTTTTATTCGTTTCATACCATTCTTATTTGACAATCATTTTATGTCCGTTAATGATGTACACTCCAGATGGTAGCGTCCGTTTGATTTCTTCCATCGACTTTCCATCTTCTGTATTCATCATCAGTCCTTTCAGGTTATAAACATGCATGGGCATTTGCTCCTCCTCAGCAATGCCATCATCCATGCCGTCGCTGATGTCAATGGCTCGTGTACCATTGGTCGAGGTAATCATGTATGCCTCAAACGGGTGTACCCTTCTCAGATTCAGCACAAAGTGACTGCCATCATCCACGCCACTAACATTCGTCTCATAATCGTTGCTCACATTCAACACGTAGAAACCAGAACCCATCGCCTCCTCCGAATAAGTAGGCACGAACGTGCGTCCTTTGTAGCTGGCCGTCTGCATGTTCTCCGTCTTCCTAATGGTGACATTCTCTGACGAGAAGGTTATCTTGCCATTGAGCAGGAACTCGTCCTTGTACACACTATTGTTGGGCATACTGATGATATACGGTGTATTCGCCTTGATGCCATCGGCAGCTTTCCATCCACTATTCTCTAATTGCATCAGCCAGAAAGGCTTTGTACTGTCGCCGCTCTGCCATTTAGCAAAAGGCACAATCTCACCTTTCTCCTCATGCATCACCGTCTGCACATCAAAGGGCAAGGCTATCGTCTCCCAGCCTTTCGCTATGCCGATGCCTGTTGTCATCTTATAGTTGTGGCTGTAGCTGATGTGCTGTGCAGTAAACTCCTGCGGACAATAGAAATTGTTGCCACTCTCAGCATCTGTCAGGGTGATGCTGCTGGCTATGCCATTCACCACCACATTGTTGACAGAATTTGGAGCATAGATGCTATTGTTCACATAGAGCAGCAGGTTCGGATTACTAATCGTCGCATTAAAGAAAACTTCTGGATGCCAGATAATAGCTGCTATCTCTTCAGCATTGTCAAAGGCGTCATCATCCACCCCAATTAGCGTCCATTCAGTATCCATATAACTTATTGTAGCGGGAATCTCCAGCACCTTTCCATAGTTGCCTTTCGCTAAACGTACAGTCTTGTCATCATACGATGTTACCGAATAGTTGACACCCTCACAGACAAATAAAGTTGGATTGGCCTCAAACTCCACCTCCACCACGGTATTCTCCATGATATTATTGATGGTGACCTGACTTTCAACATTTGCATGGTAAACGTTATTTACCTTTACACTCTTGATGTGATACCCATTATCAGACGAGATAGTTATTACTGGAGAATCACCTTTTCTAATCGAGAACGTCTCAGTTGTGTTACGGATGACCGTCCCTTTACACGAAGCTGACCCATTGCCCGTGGTAGTGACAGACAATGTAACGAACAGACTTTGATAGTAAGCCGTAGCATCAGACTGTAATGTATCTATAAAGCCATCTATTTCTTTACGCCTCTCTTCAAAGGATTCCGAATTAAGCGACATATCATTCTGCACATCCTCGCCCAACGTATTGATGTCCTGCTGTATTTTGATGATATCTGTATCGAATTGTGTGCCTAATTCATACTCTTCGTAAATCATTTTTTTAACACCATTCAGTTTTTCTTGCAAAGCATCAACAGCATCCGACATTTCTTTGCGAAGTGTGTCATGCTTGTCTTTAGCATCTGCTAATACCTTGTCAATATTGGTAGAGACATTGTTAATATCTGCCATCATATCCTCTGTCTCACTATTAGGAATGTCAACACCATTTCTAACATAGCTATAGTTCAAAGAACCATACCACTGATTAAGAGCATATACATCAGCATCAAATGAATTCATACTAGCTTCAAACTCAGAAACGACGTCAGCATATGAAGTAGTCAAAGTCTTTCTGGCTTCCGCATTTTTCGTTGCAAGCTGTGCCAATGCTGTATACAGCAAATTGGCATTGGGGTAAACATTTTCTTCGAACTCCACCTCTACGCTTATATTTGCAACAATATTGCTGACCGTGTATTGGTCGTTGCTGATATACGAAGTGCGGTCAATGCCATCAACAGCCATGCCCCTAATATGATATCCATTATCGGATGTGAAGCTGATAGTTGCCGATGTTCCCTCATTGACAGTGAATGTCTTTGTAGTATTACGAATAGTCGTACTATTGTACGAGGCAGCGCCATAACCTGTGGCTTTGATGGAAAGTGTATGTATAATGACCTCAAACTCCACCTCCAATGACATATCTGCAGTGATGTTGCTGATAGTGTACTGATTATTTGTTACACTTGAGGTGACAATAGTAGAATTTAATTTCACGCTCTTGATCCTACACCCATTATCGGGCGTGAACTTCACCACAGCAGATGAACCCTCGTTTACAGTAAAAGATGTAGTCTTGTTGCGGATATTTGTGCCATCGTATGTGGCGACACCATTACCTGTGGCCTTTATGGAAAGTGTATGAGTAATGTTCTCGAACTCCACCTCTACGGAGGTGTCGCTTTGGATGTTACTTACGGTATATTTATTATTCGAGACACTATAGGTAACATCAGCTCCGTCCTTCTTTACGCTCTTAATCCTGTAGCCATCATCAGGGGTGATGCCGATGGTTGCTGATGTCCCCTCATTGACTGTGAAAGATTTTGTGGCGTTGCGAATAGTCGTGCTGTTATACAAAGTTGAGCCATAGCCAATAGCCTTAATGGATAGGGTGTAGGTTGTCGGCGGAATAGCCTCGAACTCCACTTCCAATGATGTGTCAGCAGTAATGTTACTGATGATGTACTGGCTGTTATAGACATTAGATGTGATATCCGTAGAGTTGAGCTTGACACTCTTTATCTGATATCCGTTGTCTGGAGTAAACTGCACCACAGCAGATGAACCCTCGTTTACAGTAAAAGATGTAGTCTTGTTACGGATGTTTGTGCCATCGTATGTAGCGACTCCATTACCTATTGCCTTGATAGAAAGAGAATGCGTTATGGCCTCAAACTCAACCTCCACGGAGGTATCACTTTGGATATTACTAATGGAGTATTTGTTGCCAGAAACATAAGAGGTGACATTAGTCCCATCATTTTTTACACTCTTAATCTTGTAGCCATCATCAGGGGTAATACTGATTGTAGCTGATGATCCTTCGTTGATTGTGAATGTCTTTGTGGTGTTACGGATGGTAGTGCTGTTGTACGAAGCATAGCCATTACCAAATGCTTTGATATACAGAGTTCGTGTAATTGCTTCAAACTCCACCTCCACGGAAGTATTGCTTTGGATATTTGTTGCTGCGAATTTGTTGCCATAAACACTAGAAGTTACATTCGTTCCATCCTTCTTTACTGTCTTGATTTTGTATCCGTCATCAGGGATGATATTGATTGTAGCCGACGCTCCCTCAGTGACAGTGAATGCCTTTGTGGCGTTGCGGATAGTATTACTGTTGTATGAGACAGAACCATATCCAGTAGCCTTTATTGATAATGTATAAGTCGCTGACGGAATAGCCTCAAACTCTACCTCTATGGAAGTGTCGTTTTGGATATTGCTTACGGTATATTTGCTATTCGAAACGCTGGATGTAACATCTGTCCCGTCCTTCTTTACGCTCTTAATCCTATAGCCGTCATCAGGAGTAATACTGATTGTAGCCGATGTTCCCTCATTGACAGTGAATGTCTTTGTGGTGTTGCGAATAGCCGTATTGTTGTATGAAGCGGAGCCATTACCTATGGCCTTAATGGAAAGTGTATGAGTAATGGCTTCAAATTCCACTTCCACAGAGGTATTACTCTGAATATTACTAATAGTATATTTACCATTCGAAACACTAGAAGTGACATTTGTACCGTCCTTTTTTACATTCTTAATCCTATAGCCGTCATCAGGGGTGATACCAATTGTTGCCGATGTCCCCTCATTGACTGTAAATGTCTTTGTGGTGTTGCGAATAGCCGTATTGCTGTATGAAGCTGAGCCATAACCGAAGACCTTGATAGATAAAGTATAGGTTGTTGGAGGAATCGCCTCAAATTCCACTTCCAACGAAGTGTCTACACTAATGTTGCTGATAGTGTACTGATTATTGGACAAGCCAGACAACACATCCGTTTCATTCAGTTTCAAGCTCTCTATTCGGTAGCCATCATCAGGTGTAAACAAAATAGTAGCTGATGAGCCGTGAGTAACAGTGAAGGTGCCTATCTTACCACGAATCTCTGTCCCATCATACGTTGCAGTTCCATTTCCTATAGCCTTAACAGATAAGGTATAAGGAATGGCCTCAAATTCCACCTCTATAGATACATCTGCACTAATGTTGGCTATCGTATATTGATTATTCACAATACTTGAAGTGACATCTGTATTGTCTAGTTTAACACTTTTAATGCGAGAGCCTTCGTCTGGAAGGAAATCTACAACAATTATATCTCCATCCACGACATTATATGTATATGACGAATTCCTTATATCACTACCATTATAGGATATTGCTCCATTTCCTGTTGCTTTGCATGTAAATTTATGTGTTATAGCGGGAATTTTCTCAAATGATATTTCTAGTTTTGCATTAATTGCTATATCTTTTGAATCAATTGGATTGTTTATTTGAGAAGTGATGTCAGTCCCATTTTCTAAGACTTTTGCTATTTGGTATCCATCATCGGAATAAATTGAGAACAATAAATGGAATCCTTCTCTAACATTAAAACTACGTGAACTTTTTCTAACACTTCCTAATGTACGATTGTTACTTGAAGTAAAATTTTGCCTTTCTTCACAAACAACATATCCATTTCCTGAAACAGATAATTCTACGGTATTTGGCGTATACTCAAAAGTTGCATTTATACCCATTGATTCAGACACCTCATCAATTACAAATTGATTATCCTTTACTTGAGAAGTTACGTCAATACCCCCCACAGTAAGACTTGCTAAATGGTAACCATCGTTAGGAACTATCGATATTAAAGCTGAACTACCTTCTTCAACATAGTTCTCGTTTGCCAAGACCATTGTTTTCCCTGTGTAATTGACATTTACACTACCTTTACCTGTAACACCAATATTAGCAGTATGATAAAGAACTTTTAGATGTTTGAACCTACTCCATATCTCATTGCTTTTGAAAGAATCTAATCTGCTCCAAGGAACATATACTTTTGCATTCTGATATGTTATTTCGTCAAACGTATCATCTTCAATAGTAGGAGCATCATTACCACTCCAATATACGGTATCAAGAGCAGCGCAACCACTGAATGCTTTAGAAGATATATTTTTGCAATTAATAGTAATAGAATGCAAATTCGTACAATTCTCAAATGCACCGTTTCTTATGTAATTTGAAGGAATTCTAACACTTTTCAACTGAGTACAATTCTTAAAAGCATTATAACTTATTGTTTCAACATAACAATTACGTTTTGTTAGCTTATATTTATAGTCAACAAAAGAAGGAATTGTCAAATCCTCTGGAACGCTAGTATAACCTACAAGATCTATTAACCCATAGCCATTTCCCGTATTATAATAAAAATTACCATAAATCAGTCCGTCAAGTTCCATGTTGTCATATGCAAGACAACAAATATTATGAGATAATAACGTGAATAATAGTAAAAGCCTGTATAACGATCCACCTTTTTTCATAACACCAATGGTTTAATTGCTAAAAACACCTTATTATTTATTCACATAAAGCATCTTTCTCTATCTTTGCCTTCAAATTCTCAAAAAGAATTTTAGACTCTGTATTATTCTTGCCTATTTCGTCAGTAAGAATAATCTCCACATTCGTATGTGCAAAGATATCTCTTACAGAGATGCGTTTTAGAATATCTTCTTGTGTCATTATTTGCTATGCTTGTGCTGCAAAAATAATAATAAAAGGCGAAATGGCCAAATGTTTTCTATACATTTTTTTCCCAACCCCTATCCCTTCCCTTAAAGGGGCGGGGAGTTAGAGAGCTACAAATCGAAGTCACCCAAGGTGAAGACATCCCGAGTATCAAGGCGAACGCCCTTATCAATGAACTCTGGCTGCCAAGTGCGGACATGTATCTGAGGCTCATCAGGATTACGGAAATCCCAGACCATGAAGACGTAGCCCTCATCACTATAGTTGGAGGAGTTCCATCGTTGGTGCACGGTGACGCCATAGATGCCCTCTTTCTTCGGGTCGGGGTGCTTGGCTATCGTGACATTGTCGAAGGACACCTTGATATACCTGTTGTTGTTGAATGCGTTCCTCAGATTGTTGAGATATTGCTCCTTGTTCTGTTTGTTATAGACAATCCTGATGCCGTTAGGCTCCAACTCCGTCTTCCTGACTTTGATAACCCTTCCCGTGATGATGAGCGCATCATTGGAAAAGACCTGACGGAGGAACTTCAAGTCCTTTTGGTTGTAAGCCGTGCGGAAATGCTCCACATAGTCGAGAATCATCAAGCGCTCGCCGATGTCCGACACCTCATTGCGTGAGTTGGTCAGCCACTCCTTCACCACCGTTGTTGACAGATCGTTGGCAGTATAATGGACACTTACTATGACGCCTTTGACATCGAAGTTGATGATGGCCTCCTGATAGGTCAGGCTGTCGCTGCCGACAGCCTTAACGCTGAGGGGGATGCCGCGCACTTGAAAACCATCACGGGTGCTGAGCAGACGCTCTACAATCTCCTCCTCTGTGCATTGGAAATGTTCGTTCTTCCAAAGCATGTTCAACCCACGTTGTGCCTCATCCGTCACCAGTGCCTCTGGTAGTTTTAACGATGAGAGATCTTGCTCGTATGCACGATTGATCTCGTTCATCAGCATTGAGACGTTTTTCTCAACGGCAAGCTTTAGGGGCATGCTGGTGGCACCGCTATTGATAATCAGACGCACTGGCTCGGTGGCATTTGTTATCGAAACACAGCATGTCAGAAAGAAAATGACTAACAGCCAATAACAAGGAGATAATCTTTTCATCATAGTTATTATTTCGTTTTTTGTTCTTTACACGAAAAACCACAAATTGAATACGATTTTTCATTAATTTATTTATGAGTAATTGATGTGTAATTCATGGCCATTCGTGTAGCGTCGCAGAATAAAGCTTATTAGGGTTGTTCTTTCAGAATGAACCAGATGGCACCACAGCCACGATAATTAGACATGTTGTCATTCTTGTCAGTCGTGAGGTTCCAGCGTTCTTCGTTGCCTTTGTCCAAAAGTGCCAGGACATTGCCTGCCACATCGTAGATAATCAGATGGCATCTCTCTGGGTCTTTCATCGTAGCGTATTTGCCGTAGTCGACGATTTCACCACTTTGCTTCAGCGGCTCCATGATATTTTTCAGTTCAAAGAAGGTCTTAGCCTTCTTAACCTGATCTATCACTCCTTCTTTGTTCCCCTGTGAGAGCTGACGTAAACAATCCTTTGAGATGTAGACGAAGGCGCGGTATTTGTCTAATCGGCGGGTTATAATCGGCGTCCCCTTCTCATCCCCCCAATTGGAGGGAAGATATCCTGCCCAAGCTTGTATTTCCTGTCGCAACAGTTCGTTGGCGTGCGATATGGCCTCCTTCTGAGTACGCATCGTGACATCGGCATAGAGGAAGGTCGTGTCCACCTTGATAGCGTTGATGCGCCGAGTATTATCGTCCATAGCCGAAGCAATTTGGACGAAGTAAAAACAGGCGGTAAGGATTAGCAGTTGTTTCATTTTCTTCTTTTTATGGTTTGAGCATTTGATTTCCGATAGGCTGTAAACATATTCATTACGTTGTGCGTAGGAATAAAAGGATAGAGGCGGCCGGTGACGGTTCCTTGACGCTGGGCAATTGCGTGAGCAGGTACATGAACGTTAAGAACATGGTTGTAGTTCTCCTGTTCGTTGACTGCCAGCACCACAGCTTGAATGTCACCGTCATCGCTGATATCTTCTACACCAAAGTAAAGCTCGCATCCGTTGCTGCGGCAAAAAGCAATCCACTGCTGCAAAGGGATGGTAAAGACGTTTTTCTTGAAACCATAACTCACCTGTGTTATCTTCAGTTGGATGCCATCGGCAGCGTCTATACTGAGCATGATGTTGCTGGCCGACTGAAAAGGAGAACGACTACTAATGATTGGCATCTCCTCCTCATCGGTATAAATGCGGTTGGAGAAAAACTCACTCAGATAGGTGGCATCGGACTGGACATTGAACGTTGAACATTCTTGCGTCCCATTGGTAGCAAGCGGCCTTTGGCCGAGCGGACCATTGACTTGTGTTCGTTGGATGTCACCCATTAGGTTGTTCTCGGCTTCAATCTTGTTTTCACCGCTGATTAGTTCATATTCCACAGGAAAGTAGACCGACAGGAGCGTTTTGCCATTCCTGCTCCAAGACGCTTCATAGTGGTGGCTGTCGTTGCTAAATGAGAAGTTATCCGTAGGCAATAGCTTGTCAACTGTAGACAGCGAACCCTTGACAAAGTAGAACTCATCGTCACGCGCCATCATACTGGCCGTCTTCACCTGTGGAGGGTATTTCAATTGGAGGAAGTAGCGCTCTAGAAAGTTCAGCACAGGGATTCGCCCTCGAGCCCTCACATGATCAGAAAACAATTGTCGGCCAATATGGTCCACTGTCCCCTCAGTCTTGTGAACAGTCAGTGTCAGGTCCTTTGTCTGAGGATGGCTATAGCCTTCAGGCAGGGATTGCACATCCAGCTCCAATTCGGTAGCTAACCGCCCCAACTCAGCCGTCCGGAAAAGAGACTGGGCAGATGCTTGTAGTGCGAGACTCAAACACATTAGTATATATAGGAGGGAACGCTTCATCTTTGTTCTCTTAAAATGTTTTCTGCTACGCGATTTCCATTAGCGGCCTTTTGCTCTAAGCTGTTATATGTGTTCTGCAATGCCCGTCTGGCATCATTGGAACCATTGCATATTGCCATCTTCAGGTAATTAATGCCAAGTACAAGATGGGTGCTGTCTCCTCTGGCGATAAGACGTTTGCCATATTCGTACTGCGCCTTCACATCATCCCTGGTCTGAAGTTCTAATTCGTAGTCACTCATATTGGAATAAGAAGGCTTTACGGGAGGTGGAGGAGGTACAATTTGGTCTCCCTGTCCAGTTCTTGTCTGAGGAGTTGGAATTGTTGGGGATTCGGGTGTATTTGGAATAGGTGGTACTATATTGGGCGTATCAACGGGCTCCGGATTGTTCCGTTCCACTATAGGCGAGTCTACAGGTTCTGGTATTCCACCACCTGTTCCGGAATTTACTTTTCCACCCTTAGGCCAAAGCAAAATGACCAGACCTGCAGCAATGGCTAAAGCGATGACTCCAATCAGCCATTTATAGAAGCGAAACTTGGGGGAAGGCTCAGTATTATCATCAGGATTAGGCGCAGGTCCTATTATTCTGCCATAAACCGAAGCGACTCCGTCAATTTGTTCTCCCTTTCCGTATATCAGAATTGTTTTTCCTATCTTTACATGATCTCCCTTACCCAACACGGCTTTGTCTTCTAATTCCAACTGTGTGTTATTGACGGTGACAGGATGGTCAGCAGACAACGGACGAACTATACACTTGGTACCGCCATCACTGATTCGTACCACATTAATTTCCAAATGCGCACAGTCGGGAATGGGCACTTGATTAAACCCCTCTTGCAAGGCAATAGGCATCGCACCATAGTAGAGCGGTGTGATAGGCTTGAGGTCTGACTTCTCCTTAAAATCAATAGAGAGTCGTTTCTTACAGCCAGGACAGACAATTGTCTTGACGGCTTCGTTTCTGGTATTTTTCACCTCGAGGATGAGTCCGCACGAGGGGCATTTGATGTGCAGTTCGTCAATCATAGAGCAGAATGTTGATTAGATTGCTCCAAGCTCCACGTCTGACGAGCCATTTGTATTAGCCGTGTCGCTGAAGTCGTCAACAAAATCGTCGTTGGTAAAGGTCAGCGCCTCACCAGTATGCAGGTCTATCACCTCTCCCTCGTCCATCTGCTGGTTATGGTTCAGGTCGGTCATCATAAAGTCGGCCTCACCGTCTTTATCAACATCGATAACAGCAACACGCCGATCATTAATCTCCACCTCCTCTACATAAACTGACTCACCGCCTTCTACATCTACATCTCCATAGCCGATAACACGCACATCACTGTCCTCACTGAGGAGATTGTCCCATGAGTCCGTTTTTTGCGGGGAAGGTTCCCCAGAAGAATCCTTTTCTCCAATGGTTTGATCACCTGTAGTTTCCCCAGCTACTTCTACATCGTTGTCGGTAAATGAACCTTCCTCAGTAGAAGCTTCTGCAACCTGCACATCATTGTCGATGAAGAGGTGCTCCTCAGTCGCTGCCTCTGGAGTTTCTGGGCTCTGTGTGGTAGCGGTTCTCATAGCAGTGTTAGCACGGTCGGCAAACAAGTCTCTTTCTTCGTCCGACATAGCATTCCATTCATCAGCATAAAAGGTGCCGTAGAGGTTTCCACGCCAAGTAAAAAGTCCACCTGGACCATAAGCTGCACGTCCGGCAGCGAAAGCATCATTGAAACTGAGGTCATCGCTAACGGGATGAATAACAGGTGCTGTGCCTGTTGTTTGAGCAGTATCGTCTGTGGTTGGTGTAGTGTTACCCATATCCGACGTTCCTTCTGATGCGCTAACAGTTGCCGGATTTAAGGCGTACATAGCTCCTGCTCCCAACACGATACCAGTCAGACCGCCTATAGTCACTGGTTTCCAATTTCCTTTTGCACTCATAGTCATTACTCTTTTTTATGGTTTTGTGAGTGCAAATGTCGACATTTACTTATTACCAGCCAAACAATTTAAAAGATAATCCATGAAATAGCAGGATTAAAGTATGAACTGTGTCTTGCAATAGGGACAATTGTCGTTTTGCGACAAAATATGGAAAGATTGGTTGCCAAGAAAGCGTTTGCAATGCGGACAGACATAGTCACGCTGAAACTGCTGACTGAGCTGCTGCGTTTTTTGTGGGATTGAAGCTGCATTCTTCCATGCTTTCACGAAAAGCCCAAGTGAAATAAGAATGGCAACAGCATAAAGAACTATGTACCACATGCCCTGTCGTCCTGTTATGATGCTTAAGGCAATGGCTATCATAATGATGAGGCCTGTAGCAGAGCGCAAAGTGTTGAAGCGTCGTTCTGAAATCTGAAGTTTGATGCGCTGATGCTCATAATTGTTCCAAACCTGTTCCAAAGGACGGATATCAGCAGCAATAGCATCAATAGCCGTCCAGTCTAACTGATAACGCTTTGCCCCGAGTTCAATCCTGTCTTGACGCGTGACACCCTTCGACTCCACCTCCTTGCCGTTTACAAATGTATGATTGTTGATGTCAAGGTTGTCAATTCTTATACCTTTGCCAGTGACGGTTAGCTTGCAATGCCTCACACCAACCGTAGGAGGAACGCCATTCTTTGGCCCCCAAAGTACCTCCTTTTCACCAACAGTAATGTTCAGTTGCGAGGTAATTGCATCCCTTCCAATGATAATATCCATGAGTACAGGTCATTTATTTGCTTGTGCTACAAGCATCAGTTCTTTCATCTTCTTCAGTGCATCCTTTGAAATGCTTATCTGGAAGGCGAAATGGTCGTAATCGGAAAGAATAAGTTGCTGCTTCAGCACATTGATGGAATAAACATACTGCATATTGATGATGAAACGCTTGCCAATCCGCATAAAATGTCTGCTTTCTTCTCCTATCTGTGCAGCCAAGGTGCATTCCATCTCTCCAAGGTTCATACCGATGGAGGCACGTAATTTGTTAACCATCACAATAGAGGTGTAGTTGCCGTCGGCCTCGAAGTATACTATCTTCGACACCTCTATGCGTTGCAGCTCGTCGCGTGAATTAAAGAATATATACATGTTGCTTGGCAATTTGATTCATCAGAAGATATAGAACGAGTGCAAAGGTAAACGTATTTTAAGAATTTGCCAAACCTTTTCCCGTTTTTTTATTAACAAGGCTTGCAAAATCTTCACAAGCCTTCTTTGAAGAGTCAATGTGTCCAAAGGCTAAGTGGTAGCAAGTTTTTGTGTTGCCACCGCTACTCCTCCACAATCTTCTGGAACTTCCGCCAGCCATAGGCGTTTTGGTATTTGCGCAGCGAGCCACTGGGGACGAAGATGGTGCAATGGGCAAGGCTATTTGTATCGAAATAGAAGAGCAGCGTCTCTTCCTCTGTCTCCTCCAGTTTCTCAATAACGGGTGGGATGGTGTCAGACAGATGAAGTTCCTTCAGATTCTCGCAACCTGAGAAACAGCGGAAGGGAAGCTTACGCAGATGGTTCTGGAAAACCACGTGCTCCAGCTTACGGCTGATGTCGAAGGCGGCCATCCCTATTTCCTCCACAGAGGCAGGGACCACGACAGACGTCAGCTCGTGGCAGTTTTCAAAGGCCCGCTCGGAAATGCTTGTCACAGTCGAGGGAATGACATAGTCACCACCCTTCTTCTCACGCGGGAACCGCAACAGCGTCTCGCCACTCTCAGAGAACGTCACCTCCGTCTGCTCAGGGTCATAGCCATAGGGGCTGCCCATCGGGTCTACCCTCGTGGCATCCTTGCCGTCCTCGTCAGGCTTCACGCTTTCAGATGCCATTACCTCTTCTTCCTTAGCGGGGTCTGTCCCTTTCGAACCGCAGGAAACGATCAGCATCCCTGCCATCATCGCCAATGCTATGCCTATGGCTAAGTCACTCATTGTCTTCATCTACAAAAACTGGTTTGTTGTGTTGCCAATAAAATTTGGGTGCAAAGATACGAATTTGCATCTTTACCACCAAACCAATTTAACTCACAAGTCTTGCGAAAATGCGATTAAACATCCCGACTTCTGGAACGTTACTCCCGGAATTGTCTTATGCGGTAACGGAACGGAAAACAGCTTTGTAAAGGAATATTATTGTTTTGATGACAAAGATACATATAAATAATTTCAATTCATTCAAAAATGGAAATACAACCATAATCCATCACTTTTGCTTTCAACATCTTGTGATACAGAAGATTAATTAGTGGTGGTTTATAGTGATGGTATGTTTAAACCATCACTCCTGTTTTTTGGCTATTTTTCTGATAAAAAGTAGTTGCGTTTATCTGAAAAAGAGGCTCTTCATGAAATTTTGGACGCTCCAAAATTTCGTAAAGAGCCTCCGGAATTTGCTGCGGAGCCTCCAGAATTTGCTTCACATTTTTCCAAAGAGCACGAGCCGATGGTCAAGCGCGACCGTCGGCTCACTCTGTCTATGCCTGTCCCCTATCGGCTGGAACAGTACTAAAACAACATCTTTCGGCAAGAAAGAAAAAGAAAGCCAAGCTTTTCCTTTTCATTTCACTCGTTTTTTCGTACCTTTGCAGCAGTATAACATGAGACGATAGGCTATGGACGAAAAAGAAATGAACTTGAGGGTGGCCCGCGCCGTGGATAACTTCATGGCGGGCTACGGCTGCTGCCAGAGCGTGGTGGCAGCCTTTGCCGACCTCTATGGGCTGGACGACCAGCAGGCCAAGCGCATCGCTGCCGGCTTTGGCGGTGGCGTCGGGCGACTGCGCATGATGTGCGGTGCCGTGTCAGGCATCGTCATGCTCGTTGGCCTGGACTGCGGGCAGACAGAGGGCAGCGACCGCGAGGGCAAGTCGGCCTGCTACAAGGTGGTGCAGGAGCTGCTGGCACAGTCGGAGGCTGAAAACGGCAGCCTCATCTGCGCCGAGATTCTGGGCATCAAGGGACATGCGAAGGCCGCGACGAGCTACGTGGCATCGGCACGCACCGCCGAATACTACAAGACACGCCCCTGCGCCGCCAAGGTGGAGAGTGCCGCGCGTATCTTTGCCAACTACCTCCTCAGAGGTAAGACTGAGTAGACGATTGTTACATGAGTTCATTCTATTGTTACATGCGTGAAAGGGTGGCTTAGCGGCACATCAGCGAACAGTGTTTCCACATACGAAGCGAATCAGTCGGACTATGCACAAAACTATCATCATATCATTGTTGGCACTGGCCACTGCCACTGCCAAGGAGGAAATCAACCATGCCGGCGATGGCGGCCTCTATGCCGAGCTGGTACAGAACCGTGGCTTCGAGGAGCATGTGCTGCCCTCAGGCATGACCTGGCGCGACGGCCGCGCCTATGCCCCCGAGGCCACAACCATGCAGCCCCGCCGCCGCGGATTCCAGCGCGAGGCCTTCACCACCGCCACACCCATGGTGCACGACCCCGTGATGGCCAAGGACGGCGACACCTACTTCCTCTACGCTACGGGCATGGGCATCCAGCAGATGACATCGAAGGACCGCCAGACATGGACGGTGCTGCCACAGCCCGTGATGAGCGTCATTCCCGGATGGACAACCGACTCGGTGCCGGGCTTCGGCAGCCATGTGTGGGCCCCCGACGTCATTCAGTGGCACGGCAAGTGGTGGATGGCCTACAGCTGCTCCACCTTCGGCAAGAACGGGTCGGCCATCGGTCTGCTCAGCACCCGCTCGCTGCACGGCGGCATATGGAAGGACGAGGGGTGTATCGTCACCTCGCATGAACGGAGGAAGGACAGTGACGGCAATCCGACGGGCGACAA
>Ga0247608_10002358_pt1 | contig 23829 bp, 44 predicted proteins | sample 176DNAGHGlowgp2_FD_193490 | JGI IMG/M metagenome (GOLD analysis project Ga0247608, IMG submission 193490) | Sheep rumen microbial communities from Palmerston North, Manawatu-Wanganui, New Zealand - 1766 DNA GHGlow gp2 | ecosystem: Host-associated > Mammals > Digestive system > Stomach > Rumen ... | reverse complement strand
TTCATGTATGTACTTGTCCACTAATGCGTTAGCCTTGTCATTTAGTAATTCGTTAACATTTGCTTGCAAAGCCTTTAGCTCTTCGGCTTGTTGCAATTTCTCGTTAACCTCGTTATTCAAATCTTTTATAGTGTCGTTGACTTCATTATCCTTGTCAGCCAACTGTTTCTTCAACTCTTCAATCTCTTTATCCTTTTGGGATAATTCTTCTTCGTAACGAGTCTTGATTTGATTGAATTTCTCTAATGTATCATCAGGCTTAGGTTTCACATCATCCTCTTTTTGCTTGATTGGTTTAGTTTCTCCTTCTGACATTTTATATCATTCTCTCCCTTATTTTTTTAATAGAATATTGGATAACATCTGCAATTCGGATGCAATGGCGGCAACTTGTCAGTTTGGTCCATATTGAACTTAACTGGAGTTCCTTGAGTGAACTCACGACTACTGTTATCTACTGTAGGATTATCAACACCATGGTATTCTAGTGCGCATTTCTCACAACAAGTGTTTCTGCAGCCTACAGTGAAATAGGTGGCTCCTCTTTCCTTGTTGATGATGTAATCACTTACACTAGCTGTTCGTGCTATCTCTGTCCTTGCGATAACATTCGCTCTTGTCTTGCCGATTGATTCAATCTTATTGCTGATGTTCTCTGCGATTTCTTGTCTTGAAAGGCCTTCGTTGTAGCCTTGCTTTACGATGTCTCGGACATCATTCTTGATGTCTTCACCAACACCCACTATCAAATCGCCAATGTATTGTTCAATTGTGACACGTGCCAACTCTTTCTGTGCTGGACGACTGAACTTATGATTATTAGTCTCTTGAAGTATCAGACGAATCATAGTGTCACGGTAACCAGTAGTGACTAAAGGGTTAGCAGTAGTGTACTCTTCAGTTCTTGCAAGGAAATCCTCCAACGTATCACTGGTCAATATTCCTTGAGCCAATCTTCTTTCCAGTTCCTGGAATAAGGCTTCATTATATTTGATTCCTTGCTTTATCAGTTTCTCTTCAGATACCATCTAAATCACTTAGGATATCACTTGTCAAGTTGGCTCCATCGACTGGTTCCTGGTAACCGAAATCCTCATTGATAGGAGTGGAGTCATTCACATATTCCACACCCGCCTCAGACTTGAACAATAATGCCAATGATTCCTGCACAGCACTATTCTCTGAATCCACTACACCAGTATCCATTAGTGGCTTGACGATGTTGAACAGTTTCTCAATATCCCCACTAGTGAATTTATCGAAGCTTATGATTGGAGGCTTACGCTCTTTGCCAAAGTTGAATTCGACTACTGGGTTGATAACTTGTTCCTGTATGCGGTTAGCTATCTCCTCAAGCATACCATCAAACACCATATTACCAAATTCCAATTGAGTCTGTGATTGTGCATAGGTTCCCGTTTGGCTATTGTCACCAAGCAAGAGGTTACCGATGAACATTCTTCTGAAGATTTGATTATCCTTATACTGTAGTATGTCGAAGAATGTTTCTCCACGATGACTGGATTCCAACACTCCAACATCATCTGTGGATCCAATAACTAGTCCTGTTGTACCATCACTAATATCCTCAAAAGCACCAAGTAATTCATCTCGACTGGTTGGGTCATCAGTCTTACCATACAATGTAGGTGACTCATTCTTTTCAGCATAAGTCATAAGCCAATCCATGACATTCTCCTTGTCCTCTGTGATTGGCAAGAAATCATATAATAAGCCGTTACCAGTTTTCTCATCAAATAATGTATTATATGAGTATAATAGTACCTTGTTGATTGGTATATCAACCTCATAATCATCATCAGTCTGATGAATCGCCACTAACTCCCCATTGTCATCATAAACGAATGGATTGTTCATCAAGGTCTTTATGTGCAATGGAACCATATTCTTGATTATGATATAACCATCACGAACATCATACAAGAGTTCGTGCACGCTGAAACCCCAAAAGATAGCTGAAGTCATTTCTTTCACTATAGTGTTTAGCTCAGTTTCCATATTGGTGAGCATATCATGAATGAACTCCTGAATCTCATTTGAGTCTTCACGATTGGTCAATATCCATTGTTTGCTTGATAGTAAGTATTTGAGTATCTCTGCACCAGTACCGACTTGAGTATCTCTGAGAATGGCTTTGCCCTGATTATAACTTACCGAATCTTCAGTACGCTTAATCAGTTTTGTATATGCAGCATGTTTCTTCTGTGATGATTTCACATTACTGCTTCTTGATTGCCTATTGAATAAACTGTTAATGTTAAGATTATCAAGTATGCTCATCTTCTTCTTCTCCTTATCTTTCTATCTGCGCTTCTTCGTTTCCCCGCAGTTACAATATGCCCTGCACCTTTATCCTTGAGATAATGAATTGCATAACTGCAAGCATCAATTATATCATCATGTTGTCCATTTGGGAATGCACGGAACTGGTCCAGTACAGTCTTCCGTAGAGTATCATTATGTATTAGGAAATGTATCTTACCATCATACATCATATCCGCTAACAATTGTGCCCTATCCGATTTAGTACCCCATGGCTCGGATTGATGAGTATTATACTTTGCCAGGTAATCATTAGCCCATACATTATACAACTCCTTTGCAGCTGCTCCTTTAGTACCAGTCTCAATCAGTATCGGAGTATTCAAACCATCCAAGTAGGCAGTGTTCTGTATCTGATGAATATTGTCTTTACCAAATTGGCCATGTATGAAATCTGTGAACAGGTAATGGTTCGGATGGTACTTGTAGCATTGCACTCCTGCAGTGTAGTCAGCGGTTTTGCTATGGGGGTTGTTGGCTTCTGTATAGGCCATATCCCAACTTCTGCAAGTTGCTATTGGAACCATACTGGTTCGGTGCTCATCCCATATGATGTGCTCGGTGTAGAAGAAGTCGCTGGTCAAGTCTAAAGGCTTCTGTTGGTATAAGGCTTGGAACATTCTTTCTCCAAGTGTCCTTTGCTTGTCCAGGTAGAAATCGTAATCATAATATTGTTCCCATAATACTTCATTATTCGGACCTATGGCTGGGAAGCTCATGAAATCGTACTTGTCAGGCTCTTCCCTTTCCAAGTAACCGATTAGGTCGTTACTGTGCCAACGTGTGTGAAGTATTATGACTTTGGTCTTTGGTCTTACACGCTGTTCGACAATAGTGGTAAACCAAGTTATTTTCTTCTCTAATAGGCTTGGGGTTATATCATCTGTTCCCTTGTAAGGGTCGTCGATGATTATTATGTCTTCAGGGTGGCCTGTAATTGAGCCGTTGCTCCCAACTAATCGTATGTGGCCTTGCTGTAACTTGCCGTTCTTGTTGAACATTATATAAGTGGAACTGGATTTGACATTACTTATGGTTATTCCATTCAATCCATCTAAACGGTTGATTAAATCTCGTATTTGTATACCGAAAGTTTCACTTAATCCTCCTTCAGCATTTATGACTAAGATTTTCCGATTAGGATTTTGCAGGATTAACCATACAGTATAAGCAATAGTGATTAAACTTGATTTACTGTGTTGTGGCGGCACACTAACACATAACCTATTCTTACTACTCTCACCATAAGTTATTTGGGTAAGTTTACGTGCAATCTTTTCTATATGAGGAGCATGAACATTCTCCTCAAAGTTGTTTGCTACAAAAGCACGATAAAACAAATAAAGATTATTAGTCACCCTCTTTAAGGTACTCTGATTCATCAATAAACCTCTTGATATCCTCCTCATTGAAAAGCTCATCAAAATTAGTCTTCACATCCAACCCAGCATTAACCTTCTTCTCCACAACATAAGCCTCTGGATCAGTAACTTGCATAAGATATTGGTGAGCTAACCAACTATCACTATTAGCAATATGATTCTGATGTATCCTCATGAATTTAGCAGTTGCTCTATTCCATTTTAAGAAGAAATCATGATATTTACCACTTTTTGCTTTCTTTCCCTTATTTATCCAATTTGTAAGGGTGTTACGATGTATCCCTGCAAGGTCTGCACAATATTTCATACTTAACCCTTCTTCACGGTATGAACATACTTCGTTGCAGATTTCTTCAGAGAATTTTATTCTTCCCATCCTGTGCACCTCCTATTAAATAGTGCATATTTATATCATATTGAAATAAACGTTGATTAGTATGGTTATTATGGTTAATCCGACTCCGACTAGTGCTATGATTTGTGATATTCGGTTGTGGTTGTCGATGTTGGTTTGTTTTTGTAGTTCTAGTTCGGTTTCGATTGCTTTTAATCGTAATTCTAGGTCGGTGTCGCCTTTATTGGATAATAGTATTAGTTGGTTGACATTATTGTTGAGAGTGTCTATTTTTTCTTCCATCTTCTCTATTTTTGTGTACAAGTCATCAATCCTTTTGTCTTTATAGTCTGCTCGTGTTTCTAGTTCGGTGATTTTTCGGCTTTGACCTTGTAGCTGGTCTTCATGTATGCATGTGTAGTCTTGATTGTGTGCCATTGTTTAATCACCGAGTAAATAAAATTAATTCGTTTTTTAGAAAAAAATAGAGAAAAGAGGAAAATTGAAAAAAGAATAAACTGTGAGAGAATTGGGATGATTTATATGTAAAAAAATAGTGATAAAATCTGAAGAATCATTGATACCTGCAAAGTTCAATACAAGTTCTTATTTTATATAAGGTCTCACATCATCATTCCTTTTTTTCTTGTCCTCTTCTCTTCTTTATCTTTAAAAATATCTGAGGTTTATAATTTCCCCTCATTATTTTTAATATTAGGGGGATAAGCAAGGTAGGGAGTCGAACACCTACTCGGCAAGCCATCAGGGGTTGCAGTTGCTTACATGTTGAAGTAATAGTCTTTTTAATACTATTTTAGCAATAATTGAAGTCTTACTATAGAATAGAAAAAAATAGCAATATATACAAAAAGAATTTACCCAATATATTAGGGTAATAAGCATATGACTGAATCGAACAGTCACGAAACACGGGAACCAGTGATGCTTACAATATAAATAAATTATTATTGTCTTTTTTTTGAGCATTCATTTAATTTATAAAAAAAATTTTATAAGAAAATCTTTTTTTTAACAAATATGTATCTTCTTACTAAATCATTCTCTGAAGAGTAAGAAGATTAAGCCTCTCCCAATAATTTTTTATGGGGTAAAAATGTAGTGATTTAATAGAAAGAAAGAGAGCATGATAATTTCCCCTTTTTGACAAAAATATGATGAAAATCAAAAAGAAATTAATTATATAAACTATAGACGAAAATAAATAAAACCAAATAATCCAAGGACTAATAAAAATACGAACATGAAAATATGCTTATAAAAAAATCTTAAATTAAGAGAATAGTGATGTCAAAATTTCATGCCCTCTCATTTTCATTTTCTAATAAATAACCATTTCCCCCATATAATCACCAGGAGAGACTTAATCTTCCCACTCCGATTCATCAATGTCAAGGATTGTATAACTTGTCATTCTTTTTCCTCCAATGATATATCCGAAAGGATAGTGATCAACACTAGGCACTCCCTGGACTACTAATCCGCATTTTCTGCAGTATGTTTCATCTTCAGTATAGTTCAAGCTGAGACTTCCACAGTGGGGACACCTCAAAGGGAATCTTCTTGTTGTGGAAGTCATAACTTGAAACCTTCATACTTTGCTGAATTTAATATTTATAAATTAGGTGAAAAAACATAGTAAGCAATTTTAAACAATCTGTAGTAGTAGTCTTTTCAAATTTTATTAGTTATATAGAAAGGTATACATATGTCTTATTTTATTTTTGGAGGATAAAAAAAACATCTCATTATAACAGGCATATAAAATCCTATTCCGGTAAGACACCATTACCTGGTAATGGTGTCTCCCTTACTATACTGTTCTGACAATGTAGACATTATCTTTTTTTGTATGGAGCCCTAACCTCCTCATTTCAGACAATATGCTCTTATGCTCCTTCTCATAATCATCTTTCGGCTTACTTGTGCAACTTGTGCCTTTGCTTCCTAAAGTTGTCCATGCTTTCACAGACACATTCCTATACTTATGCCTATGATAATGTTTATGGCTGCTCCTTGCACTTGCCTCCCTATTACGTTCCTTTTGACATTCCTCACTACAGCACACTTGGTTGTTATGCTGTTTCTCAAAAGGTTTTCCACACCACTTACATTCGCTTATCTTTCCCATCTATATCACTTGCAACTGCTTAAGACAATCCTCTTCCTCTTTTCTTAATATTTCCAACCTTTCCATATCAGGTTCAGCTTGACCTTCTTCAGCCATAATCTGAACACGAATTATTCTAAGTTTCTCATTCAATTGATTCATTATTCAACCCTCTCCTATATTCATATTTCATAACTATTTCTTTTGTCTCCACATCAACTGTAATGTCATTTACATAATATGCTCCATCATCAACTAGGAAGAATATGGAGTAATCTTTTATGACCTTGAAGAATAACCTGACGAACAGGTATTCCAATTTTTCACGCATCAGATTTTTCCTCCCAGTAAGGTTTGAAATTCTCCAATTGTTCTAATACTTCATCATAGTCTCCATTGAATCGAAGGCCACGATCATCAACATATGCAACCGCTGCCCTTTTGATACTTGTGACTTCATCCACATACTGAAGCAAATCATACTGTTCCAACCAACGAATTATTAAATGATAACTTCTTACAGAGAGTATTGAGACTGTGTAATCTTGGGATAATGTTTGCAGGAATTCCTTTGCACCTTCCCTTGGTACGCTTAGGTTGTCACCATCATAACCTTTATAGTTGTTCAATACCCCATCGAAGTCCACACATATGAACGGTTTCATAGTTTCGCACCTGTAGCCTTTTCAAGTTGGTTACGTTCTCTTAATTTGAACAGTTGGTCCTTCAACATACATCTGTTCCATGTTAGCTCTTCAATGACACCAGAGTAGTCAGCGTTCTTATTGTCTTCGAGCTTCTCCAACTCCTTGACTATGAAGTACATTTCATTCAATTCTTTTGTGATTATTTCTAAAGGTTTTTCCTTAGTCATCTTTTACTCCTCCATTCCTTGCAGATAGTTAAACCACCACTATCATTTAGGTTTTCAGTTAAGTCTAATCTACATATTCCTATTAATCCATCATAGTTTCTGTAGTGTTTGCAGTCACTACATAATACTTTAGTCTCCATCATTCTTTCCACACCCCCCGTATTCCTTTTTCAAGAATAAGCATTTTTACCACATCCACTACAGATACTTACAAGCTAATGTAAGATAATCATTGCCCAACTCTTCTGTTATTTGATTTCGAACATTATCAATTCGCTTGGTATATCTTATGTCTTGTTGTGGGGAGCAGTATTGTTGAACATAACTTCTGCCGATTTCTGCTTGTCGGTCAGCATTTTTAAGCAAGACCTTTAAATTGTTGTTCTCTTCTGCAAGTTCGTTTAACAAATCAACAAGAGATGGAGCAGTCCAATATTCTTCATCTGTATCAATATCAATAACCCACATATCTCCTAAGTCATCATCACAACAAACCCTAAATCGTTGCTCACTCATCATTCCACCTTGATACCATTCGCATAGCATTTTTAATATCTGATTTCATAGCACTTATCAAATCTTTCAAATAATCAATCTCGGCTTGTTGCTCATTCAACAAATCACATAAACCACTTGCAGTATCAATATCCCTAACCATAAAAGCATAAGTGTTTTCAGTATCCAATACAATATCCCACACTTCTGTTTCATCTTCATTATCAACATATACTTGCTCGGCTACAAATCGTTTATCACTCATTTCTCCTAACTCCTTCTTACCATCTCTCAAAAATAGTATTTTTGTCCATTACCAACTTTAAGTCGTGTTCAATACTGTCTGCAATATCATACAATTCTTTATCATTTGTAGTGATTGCTTTTTTCTTCAAACTAACTACTTGTAGGAGCAAGTGTGTTAAACTCACTACTGCACACATTTCTGTTGTAACTTTCTCTTCAAATCTTTCCTCATTCATCATATAACCTCTCCAAAGTGACTTCAGACTTTCTACTACAACCAATATCCACAAGAGGATATCCCAACTTTTCAAAACCAAATTCCTCACATAAACAGTTTAAAACATTTTGAGAATAAGAATAACTATGATACTTTTTTGATTTCTTTTGAGCTTCTTTAACAATCTCTAAAAATTCCTCATAAGAAAACTTTTGAGTATGAAATAAGATATGTTCTTCGTAATCCTCATAACCGTATGCTCCAATACCATAAAAAAATCTTTCACTCATCATATCACCTCTTCAATGGGGGAATTAGTAACACAATCTAAATATTTCTTTCTATATCTCTGTTGATTACTTTTCAAAAGTTTTTTTCGTTGATTCAAATCATATAATTCTGCTTCAATCTTTTTTAATTTTGTAGTTTCTTCAACATATTTCTTATACCAATAATCTCTCTCATCAAAACTATCACTCATTCAAATACCTCTTCTAAAGGACATAACTTCCACAACTGGTTCCTTTGTTTGCCTACTTCATCGACATAAATATGGGATTTGGTACATCCACATAAAGAAGTTTCTATACTTTCCACATATACCTTTCCGAAATAAGGGCATTCCTCACAATTTTTAATAATAATACATTTTTCCATATTTTCACTCATCTAAATTCCTCCAACAACCCTTTTAATCGACTGTGCAAATGATGAACATTGTCTTTTGGATAATCTTCATAGATTTCTTCTAATACTTTCAATGCCTTATCTAACTCATCATATACAGTATCTTGTAATTCGTTGATGGTGGCTTGTTGTTCATTCAACAAATCTTCCAATTCACTAACAGTAATCTTTTCTTTTGAAACATTGTCTTGAACATAATCTAACTTTCCTTTATCAATAACAAACCAAAATCGTTTTTCAGTCATTCAAAATCACCTATCTTTGATGTCATATTCTTTAACAAGTTCATTACAAATTTTATGTGCTTGATTAAAAATTATCTTTGCAGTTACATCTTCTGCTAATGAACCATCATAACAATTATTCTCCCACAACAAATCACACATTTTTTGTCTGAACCTTCCAAATCTTAATTGTTTCTCACTCATTCTTTCCCCTTTCAAAGTCTGAACAATTTTCATTAACTAATCTCCATTTATGGTTTTTATCACACCAAAAACCGAACATTCCATCTAACTGGAAATGTTTGCAATATCCACACATTTTCTTTTCAATAGGAATATTTTTTATTTTAAAACATTCCTTTTGGATTTCCAATCCTCTTTCAACTCTTCTTCTCTGCCAATCCTTATCATAACTATTTAACAGATTACATAACCTATCCAAGTCAGACATATAAAACCTTTCACCAGTCAGGTTATCTCGAATGTAAATATCCTTGTTTTCAAAATACTCATACCTCTGCCCAGTAGGGTAGCTCCTATGAATACAAGAATCACAAACTCTTTTCTCAGTCATTTCCATTCCCTCGTAAATCTTAATAATTCATCAAACTCAATCTGCTTTTCATCTTGCAAGTTATACCATTTCTGAAACTCTACAAGCAAATCAAACCCAGTCGGAAAACGTCTTTTAAACCTCCTACAATCCTTACGGTTCTCTGTAACACCATAATATTTGCATTCGCAAGTGAAGGGACTGCCATAAAAACCACCATCAAAACCACTCATTTGATACCTACAATCACCACAATCAGTTTTCTTTTTCATTTTATTCTATACCTCTTATTTTTTCTTTATGTTCTAAACAACATTCCAACTGTTCTATCACTATTTTAAAACAATTCAAATCAACATAATCCTCAAATTTAATGTTTTCATTTTCACATTCTCGGCTTAAAACTTTGATTTTATGTAGCAGTCTATGAAAATTATTCTCATCAATATCTGTTTTATCTACAAATTCAAATTGTTTCCCATTCATCTGAATCACCCATATTTACTCAATATCTTAGTTAGTTCAGTTAATACTTTGTTTGCCTTGTATTTCCAGTAAGTTAAGTCCTCTATTTTAAATTCAATATCTTTCTGTAACTGCCCATTCACTTTTTTCAATCTCTCATTCTCTTCGTGTAAGGCATTCAACATATCTTCCACTTCGGTGAAATCCATTGCATAAACATCACCATTATCAAATTTCCGAGTAGTATCTGCCATATAACCTTGAAGTTTCCTAAATCGTTTTTTACTCATACAACATCACCATTCAAATAAACTAGACTGCCTACTAACCACTTTCCCATCATCCCTATGACAAAAATACCTAGGATAATCAGGAGCAATACAACCAGTCAACCTAATATCACACATATGACAATCAATAATCTTCATATGAAACTCGTCCTCATAGGTCACATAATCACCACGATCATAATCCTTAACAGGTTCCTGATATGGTTTGTAATCTGCATAATCTACAGACTTATAACCATATCCTTCCTCACATAAATCCTTAGTCATCTTCTAAATCCTCCTTTTTGAAGATGCAGTTTTCCCAAGCCAACACATCATCAAGCAAGACACAGTAATCATTCTTATTATACTTGCAATCGCTACAGAAGCACATCTAGTACACTCTCCTATTGCGGAACCTATGACTGTTAAACTCTTTCACTAACATTTTCACAAAACTTTCAGCTCTTTTATAAGTGAACATACCATTATTCCCAAAAGTAGCTCTGAACACTAATCTGGTGTACCCATTAGGATGTGTTGGATTGAACACTATATGACAAACGTCAAAGCAACGCATACGGCTGTTCACTTGGTAAAAATATTCCTCATTAACAATATCACTCATAATAATTCCCCAACTTTTTTCACTTGCAAATCATAATCATATGGTAAAATCTCAACATTCTCCAAAACATCAAACAGTTCAAACAGTAAGCTATCGAAATCTTCACCAGGAACACTCCTTATTAGGAGTGCACAATCAAAAACATTAACTCTATCACTCATACATCATCCTCCTTTAATTCAAATTGGTCACAGATTTCACCGCAACATTTCACTAATCTTCTGAAGCCTTCGCAATGGTAGCAAGGCAAATCACAATACCCTTCAAATGTAGGGCTTTTGCTAGTGTTATACTTACAATCCTTAAAATTCATACTTTACACCTCCAACAATTATCCACTAATCCTATACTGGTATAGGCTTGTTCCTGTATATTCTCAAGCTCATCCTTATTCCAATCACATTCTATCAATAGGTCTCTTACAAGTTCAGCTACTCGCTTATCCTTATAAGTGCCGTAATTATGCATCTTCTTGGTCTTATCCTTTTTCCGTATACTATAACTGCACACTTTCACCTCACCAGTTACCCTGCTCTTCCTCTTGTTAGCGTATACCCATCGTTTACTATTAGGCATTGGCACATGACCATGTTTCGCCTGTATCTTTGCTAATTGTGACTTGTCCCAGTTGCATTTCTCCAAGTCCTTGACAATCTTCTCTGCCAGTTCCCTTGTAGGGTATGATCCATAGTAATGGTTGCATCCATCCATCCATTTGCTTATCACATACTTGCTCTTCTGATTCTTGAAATAACCAATGTTAGTGGTATCCCTATGCACTGTCAAGTCTGGCTGATAGATTAATGGTTTCTGCTCCAGTACATCATTAGGGTTTTCACCAGCTAGGCATAACTGGAACAAATCATTCAAAGTAATGTCAAACTCATTACGTAATAGGTGCCTTAACCCAGCGACAGTTAATCCAACCATGCTGCAGGCATCCTCTTGGCTGATGTTTGGGAAATCCTGCAAAACCTCAAAGATACTGTTCAACAGTTCGGACCTATCCTCTCTTTCCTTGATTCTCCTTATCTTCCTCTCAGGATAAGGTGGCAACTCCATATTATAGTATGGATTCAAAGTATCATCAGCACATTCGATTAATGTTTCCTCATCAAAACCATACTTAACTAAAAGGTCACGTTCCCATAAGGCATCCTCAACTCTCTTGAAACGGATAAACTCATTCTTTTCAGCACCGGTATTCCTGCTTGTCAAAGCAAGCAACCAAGCATCTTTAACCTTAGTGACATACTTATAGAACTGGTTAAGCCAAGTGTACCATACAGGATAATCACTATATATCCTATCCAATTCAGACTTATCCCAGTTACACTTGTTCATCTCCTGCTTCACATAATAAGCCTGCTCATAGGTACGGCAGGCACAAACATAATCTCCATGGTAAATATGATATGATTGGTCTCCTTTCTTACGAATCTCCCCCAATCCATAAGTGGAATTATGCTCCTCCTTCACCAATCGCTCAGGCAAAGGATATTTTAAACCTTCCTTGAGGTAAGGGTTATCAGTCTTAAGGTCATATTCATAAGGGTGTTTAGGATGTGGATTGGATTTGACAATATCCCTATAGAATAATGCTTCTTCAATAGTACCAACAGCACCACAATACTCATCATGAGAATTATTCACACGATACCTATTGTTCTGCAAACTAATACGTTTATAATAGGCTTTGACATTCCTCTGATAATCCATCTTACCCTGAACAATGCTCTTATCCCAACCATTCTCAACTAACTGGTCTCTCATACGCATCGCTTCATCTAAAGACTCATAACTGCCAAAGTAAGTGTTCTTCCCCTTAATGCTCTTGCTGATAACATACTTGCCACTAGTACTCTTATAAATATGCTTATGATACACGTTACGGAAAGGAATGCCTTGCTTTTTCAATATTAGATCTGACTGGTACAAACTCAAACTATTGCTGCTCATGATTCGCTCTCCTTTTTTTTAGATTGTCAGTACATCCACATATTTCAAGTACTTTTCTTTCAGTTTGTTAGGGTCTTCCATGAAGTAGGATTGATGGGTGCTGTCTTTCCCTCTGCCTTGCAAGCAGTCCACATCTTGAATGCTCATCCCATTATTATATAATGTGCTTGCATTGTATTTGCGGAACATATGCATTCTTAATCTTTTATAACATCCTGCTTTCCCTAATCCTAACTCCTCATTAAGATTTCTTAAAATAGTGTTCAAGTAATCAAGGTTAGTCTTGAATAAAGGACTGTTCAAATCCAATCTTTTTCTAGTCAACAAGTATTCTTTAATCATATGGTTCGCTTGTGGTGTGCAGAAAGTGTAGTAATATTTGTTGGTCTTGATTCTTTTTAAATGGAAAGTAGGGATTTGTGAACTATCTACAGACCTAATGAGTGCTTTCAGATTGAGATTATCCTTAAAACGTACATTGTTTGCTTGTAAGTAATCTTTAACTGTTAAGCTTAAGGATTCTGCTCTTCCACATCCGCTTATGCAGCAGAATAGAATTAAGCATTTAACGACATCATAATCACAAACTTGCAAAACTTTTCGTATTTCCTCTTTCTTCAATAAATCATTATGATAAATCGGGAGACTATTCTTAGCATTGCGTCTGTTCATTTTCGGCAAGGTATGTATTTCAAAATCATAATGTCTTAAAAAAGTCAATACTCTTGTGAAATGTGCTTTAGCTGTAGTGAACAATAGATTATCCAATAACCAATTTTGAAAACCTATCAAATCCTTTTTCATAGTCCTTTTTTTCCAAACAATTTCCTCCTCCTCTTTTTCATAAAGGTTTAACCTATGGAGTAAGGAATCATCAACAAAATTAGAGTATTTATTTAATGCATCTTTGTACCCATATCTTGTTCTGAGCTTAACATTCCTTTCATTCAAAAAACGGTTTATAAGGTCAACATCTTCTGAAATCATACTACCTTTACCTCACATATTTCTTATGAGCATATTTAACATCATCTTGATTAACCTTAGCATAAATCCTAGTTGTTTCAATGCTGCTATGACCAAGCAACACTTGAATCTGCTCTATAGGCATTCCTGCTCTTAAGGCTTGAGTTGCAAAAGTACGGCGGAACCTATGAGCATGAACTTTCCCTATTCCTGTTTCTCTACCCCACTCTCTAATAGTGCCCCCTATACCAGAACCTTGCAAACGTGCATAAGGGCTGTTACGAGTGACAAACAAGGCCTCATTATCATCAACCCTACTTTCCAAATACTTTTCCAGATGAAGTTTGGCACGATCATTAAAGTAGACTATCCTTTGCTTTGCACCTTTACCTAACACAATGATTTCTTTCTCTGAAAAGTCAACATCATCCTTGTTCATACCCCTCAACTCACTGATACGAACACCAGTGCTTATTAACAATTCAAAAATAGCTCTGTCTCTTAAGTCATTCTTCAAGTAGATTCTTAGCTTTTCCAATTCCTCTTCAGTGAAAGCTTTCTTTACTTGGTACTCCTCTTTAATCCTATGGATACGTCTCATAGGATTACGTAAGATATACTCTTCAGCTTCTAACCAGCTAAAGAAACTGTTGAATATACGGCGGACATTATTCACAGTGACATTGCTCACACCACTTTCCTTATACAGGAGTAACCATTCTCTTATGTCATTAGTGGTTACATTCTGCAATGGCTTGTCAAAACTAGCTAACAGTTTAGTCAACATCATCTTATAATATTGTAATGTCTTATCGCTTCTGCCTTCTAGTTTCTTGCTGTCGATAAAGGATTCAAATAACCTATGATTCTCTTTAACGTAATCCTCTGAGAATGGTTTTTCTTTGCTGATTATCTCAACATCTTCCAAGTATAACAAGAGTGTACGGTTAAGTTCGCTTATCTGTCTTTGGTTTAAGTAAGGTTTCATTGCTTCCAGTATTCCTCGGACAATGTTCAATTTGGATTCGCTTGCAACTTCCTCATAATCATAATCCAACACTCCCCAAGTATTAGTTAACAATCCCATTATAAAATAACTCCTCTCACTATTTATATTAAGGTTGTCTGAACACTCTTAGAACTTTTCATTAATGACATATCGTTCTCAACTACAATCTTGCCATCATCATCATGCTCCAACATACCAATGCAAGAATCATAACTGGTAACATACTCCACAGTAAACGGAAAACCATCATCAACAAACTCATTAGTCTTCCAACCACCATAGAACTCACCACTCAAACTATCCATATTCAACACAACACCCTTAACACCATGCAAAATAAAATTAACCACACTCATCAAACAACTGGTACGATCCAAATCACCACCAACACAAACATCATAAGGCCTTCTTACATGGTAAGCAAGTAATGTTCTGCTGCTTCCGCAGGCACTATCATAACATGATAATACCTTACTCTTATCCATACTCTCAACTTGTCCGCTGAGAGTGAGTTCAGCCATTATCTCACAAACATTAACTGGAGTGAAGAACTGTCCACGATTCCCTGCTTTCCATTTGGATTGGATAACATCCTCATAGAACACACCCAACATATCAAACCAACCATTAGTGTCTGGACCATTCAACACTTGATTGGTCTTCTGTATCAAGTGTTGGAACAAATCATAAAAGAGAGAATATTCTTCCTTATTGTATTTGTCATGGTTGAAGTGTGGTTGGTTATTGTCCACTCTGAATTGGTCTACAGTATAGGCTAGGAAATCGTTGAACACTACTGTATGGTCGTGTTGCCTAGTCAATTCACTAAATAACTTCTCAAACTGATTCATATCTCATTCCACCTTAATCCTCTTCTGTCAATGTAATGGAAAACAGTAGAGACATTAGAGTATCCTACTTCGTCTGCTATGTCTTGCATTGTCATTCCCTTATTCTTGCTTGCAGAGATGAAATTTATTCCTCCTGCGTCATCGATAAGGCCATGATTCCACCTTGGGTGATTGGTTTTGTTCATATGCAGTTTATGATGATTGCTTTTAGAAAGAGCTACTAAATTTCCAGGATTGTTATTAGTTTTATCCATATCCAAATGATGAACTGAATATCCTTTAGGTATGGATCCATAAACTTCTTCGTAGATAAGACGATGCAACAGTTTGCCTTTGTAAGGGCCTGAAGTTATTTGTATGTAACCATCGGTTCTTTGATGGCCATTGCCGAATTTGGTTTTCATATAATCCCTCCAATGTCTTTTAACATTTCTTCATAAGAAATTGGAGGATGTAAAACTTTAATGTCTTGGCTTTCAAACTGTTTATCAAATCGAGTATCTAAAGTAAACAAACAATAATAGTCTACACGCCTAAATCTTTTGTAAGAATTAATTTGTCTTAGGACTGCTCCAAAGCTATCTATATATGGTTTAACTTCAATCAAGAAGGAGGAATTGCAACATTGAAATGAAGCATATTTCTCCCCATTAACCCAATCTGACAGTTCATTAGTTTTACAAGGAGGATTGGTTGTATTATAAACAAAATCCACAAGTTTAACATTTTCTCTCTGGAACCTCTGAGCAAATGGAGGAATAATATAACATTCCCTTTCTACTGTTTCTCTGTTTGAGTAGCGATTTTTTCTAAAATAACCATAACAATCAATATATCCCTCTTCTAAACTGTAGTACACTTCTGACCCATATTTCTTATACTCTGATATCGGTTCTTCTCGAAATTCATTAATTAGAGTTAACATGTCTTCAGTTGACTCGATATCTGTTATTTCATCCAGAATATCCTTAGGCAAAGGACAAGGGTACTCTTCGAGTATATTAAAATAATTGTGATATACTAATAGATCAGCGTACCCTGCAATAAAATTAGGGTTGCTTAAAAGAGGAACTTCTGATTGTATCTTAATAAAATCATTAGGTTTATCCTCTTTCTTAATGAATCCTTTTTTAAAAGTATAATCAAATAATCCTTTACAAACTAACCTTAAGTTGTGTTCATCCATTAACCATAATACCATTGCATCATGTTTTGGTGTTTTCAATTGTTTGTCATCCAAATCCCATAACTTCTCATGGGTTTTAAATCTATTTTTTTCGCCAGTCATTTTTGTCATTCCCCTTTTTCTACTTCGTTATACCATTTCTTATAATAAATAAAATGATATAATTAATAAAATAAAATAAAATAAAATAAAATAAAATAAAAAAAATATTTTAGAATAATAATATAATAATAGTGCATATGCACACATATGCACCATATGCACACATATGCACCATATATGAGAGACGAATATTATTTCGGAATTTCCTTGAAGTTAACCACCTCAAGACCTAAAGAGATACAATGTTCCTCCAACTCCTCTGCAGGAACATCATTATTCCGAGCAATATTCCTTATCTGATTACGGCCGACTCCACCATATTTCTCCTGTAACCGATTCACCATAACCATACACTCATCAAACACATTAGCTGCTTCCATCCTCTCTTTCTTTTCTTGTCTTATCTGACAGAGCTTATCCTTAGCAATGTTCATCTGATTGTCCAAACGTTCTATCTTCTGCAATAGTTTAGTTTCTTCATCTTCAACATTCAATGCTATATCTATCTGTCTTTCAATCCAAGCACTTCTAGAGCCAGTTATCACATGACTTAATGCTTCCCATTTGTTATCATCTACAGTTATGCAATGATTGTTTCGTATTCTCTTCTTACTCATGAAGCACCTCTCGTATATGTTTACAATGATTATCAGTATCTTCCAGTTTTGCACCTCCGAACCTTAATACGTTCTTTCGGTATTGGAAATCTGGACAGTCACAATGAACAGTCTTTTCATCATGATCCATTGTTACCAAATAAACTTTATCTGGTGATGATTGGGATTGAACGTCCCAATCTTCAAATTCACCAGCTTTATTATGTGACAATATGACCATTATAAATCAGCCTCCACATAACATTCTTGGCTGTCTTCATCATACACTATGTACACTTTTTCGCCAGGAGCCAGTTCCTCATAGAAGTCCTTTGCCTGTTGCTTATTCCCAATAAACCTTAGGGTTCCATCTTCCAGTTCAAAAGTGTTTACATGATGTTTTTTCCTATTTTTGGGAGTCATAACTCTTCCCCCATATCTTCAATCTCTTCTGGACAATGTACTTTGCACCATGAGATGACTTCCTTATGTTCCTTTATGCTAATCTCCTTTTCCTTCATTGACTTATAGCTTCTTTTTACAATTTCGCGTTTGGTTACGCGTAAACCTTCATTATGGATTTCAGCTATAATGCTTTTGACGAAGGATTCGATTAATGGAAGTTCATCTGCAGTTCCGAAGAAAGGAGTTTCAATCTTATACATTTCCATTTCTTCTTCAGGTTCCTCCTCCTTCTGCTTCTTTGGCAACTTGACCTTTTCCATCACTTCGGCTTCAACAACATTGTTAGGTTTGAACCTTGGCATTTCCTCTGCAGGTGTAGGTTCATATCCTGCCATCTTGATAATCCATGACAATGCCATGCGATAGGCCTTTCCAAGAGCCCTTGTCTGTGCCATGCTGTAGACGAATGGTCTTTCCCTTTGTTTCTGATTTCTTTCTGCAATTGCTTCTGCTCTTGCAAGTACAGTGTCATTATGACGAATGCTTACTGTTGCCTTGTAAATGTAATGTCCTTTTCTGTCTGAAGGGATTTCCACTACTTCCTCCACAAATGGAGTGCAACCAAGCATAGTGCCTAGGACTTCCCAACCTTCAGCTGTTACATAAAGGTTTGGTTCGCCATTTGGTTTTTTTCCAATTTGCACTGCCAATCCTTGGTCGTCAATGACTTTCTTGAGACTTGTAGCCACTTTTGTAGCTACTGTGATTTTGTCATCGAAGTTGTAGTCTGGGTTTAGGATGTCGGAGTCTCTTAGTGCTTGTGGTTCTATTGGTACTATATCCATTTTGAATCACCTCTGCCTAAAGATACCCATATGTTGGGCCTTTTGCAATAAAGCATACTAGTAAAAAGAGTATCATTGCTCCTGTTAGGAGTGTGTAGAATTTGATTTTTATGATTATGTCCTTGTTGAGTACACTCATGATTGGAGGTTGTTTCTTTGCAGGTTGTTTTCTTTGGAGTCTTACTGGATCCATCAGTAACCACCTGCCATGTTGTAACCTTCGATTGCATTCTCTTCTATAGAGTTGCATTCGTGGTATTGTTCTTCAACATATTCCTCATCAGGGGATGGTGCCCTTCTGGTACGTAGCTCTCTTAGTGCGAGAGCCATTTGTTTTACTTCCCATTCAGAGAAGTCTAGATTTTTATTTGCCATATTTTCACATCCATGTAGAACTTTATCAGAATGGCGGTTCTGAGTAAGTTCTTTTGTAATTAGTATTATGTTTTTTCTACTATATATACTTATGTATAGATTTATTGTATTTTTATAAGTAGGGGTATAAGTATTGTAATAGGTAGATTAATATATATTGAAGTATAATATATAATATATAGTAACAATAAAAATGGAGGTATGAAATTGGTATTCCACAGCAAAATGAGAAAAAATGGGGGGAGCATGATTACTGTCGTCCCATCAGGAATTGTCAATCTTTTAGGTTTTGAAACTGGTGATGAATTGAATTGGATAGTGAACATCACTGAAGATTCCGCAACCATCACTCTTGAGAAGAAATCGGATTGACATTCATTAAATTTTTTTTGAAATAAAAAATAGTTAGTATATTTACGAATTAAAAATAGGTAGGCAAAAGCCTTCGCTAAAGTCTTAAAATTTACAAATGCTTCAACATTGCTAATTAAATCATATTTAAAACACTCTACTTTATTTATTAAAGTAAAGTATAAATATGAATGGTTATCATAAATATAATTGTACCAGACTGAAATATTTTCACGTCCATGAAAACTATTTTTTAACTGCGTACAACTGGTTGATGAGTAACAATCTTAAGTGGCGGCTTAAATTGTTACTCGCTTGAAACCAGTCACTCAAATTCCAATATTACTATAATAATTATTTATCAACTTTTTTTAATATAAATCTACCTTTTTTTATTCCAGATCTATACCAATACATTAATGAAAAAAGAGCCTAAACCATTGTTGAATAATCTTCAATTACTCCCTCTCCACAAACATATTATATTCAGTATTTAAAATATATGTTATGCTAAAGAGAGCATTTGAAAAGTAATCAAATACTACTGGTTCAAGTGTAACTGTTCAACAAAAACAAATAATAAATGAACAAAAACAATTATGAAAAAAAGAAATGTATGGGATTAAAAATTTTGTGTTCAACCCCACACTGCTAAAAATTGAACAAGATTATAAAAGGCCATGCTTACGTAGTATGTCATCCACTCCATACTTCTTGAACACCGCATTAATCCGTTCATCTACAGCAGAATCAATCTCATTACGTATCCTCTCATTCTCCAGCTTCAAATCACGATTCTCTTTCTTCAGTTCAACACGCTCTTCCTGTAATGGCTTTATCCTCTTCTCTGGGTCATACTCTTCAACCACCAAGTCCAATGTGTTGTAGTCACAGGAAACCTCATAAGTGTGATTGATAGTTAATGCATTCATGCTTTCAGCATACTTCAGCTTCAATATGCGTTCATCACTAAAGAAATATGAGCGACGTACCTTATTGTTTGCTCTTCCTTGTAGGAAATCTATATCATTATCGCTTAGCTTGCTGTCATAATGACTTGCTAAAGAGGATGCATGATATTTCCTTAGCATATGTGTCCTTAGCCTGTTGTATGTTGATTTTTTTCCCAATCCAAGGTAATCGTTGAGTTCTCCGAAAAGGTCGGATAGGTATTTCTCATTCAGCTTGAACAATTTTGAATCTGGACCGAGAATGTCTTTCCTTGTTTTCAAGTAATCGATTATAGCGGTTGTTGCTTCAGGACTGCAGAAGGTGTAATAATATTCATTAATTTTTCTTCGTCTTATTTTAAATGAAGGGATAATGTCATCTCTGCCATCCAACAAGTTTATCACTTCATAAATATTGGTCTCATTAGTATAGTCCTGCACGCTTTGAATGAAATCATTGATTGTTAGTGATAATGTTTCGGCTCTTGCGGTTCCGCTGCTGCTGATGAATAGGATTACTGCATTCATCCTTGGGTCAGATACCTTCAACGCATTCCTGATGATGTCTTTTGTAGGCAAGTCACGATAGGTTAATGGGGCAGCATGATTAAGATTCTTTGTGCTTATATATGGAAGGTCCTGAACTTCAATGTCAAAATACTTGTAGATTGTCTTGATTTTCTGCAGATGGTTTTGAGCGGTGCTGTAGATGTACTTGTCGTATAGGTAAGTTCGGTAGTTGATCAGTCTTTGCCTTAGCTTGCGATGTTTCCAACGCACTCGCTGGTTTTCCTCTGCTTCGGCTTCATTGATTAGTTGGCTTAGTGTCATGTTGTTGAAGCTTGTGTATATTTTCACTGAGGAGCGGTATCCTCTTATCGTGTTTTCAGCATGGTTTCTTTCCTTGCAGATTTGGTCTATAATTTCTTCATCGCTTTTCATAATCATATTTTTCACTTTAGCATATTTTTAAGGGTATAGGGAGAGAGCATTTGAAAACTAATTATGAAAAGACAGAAATTTCTACATATTCCCTATTGGAGTATATTAAAATTTCTGTCTTTTTTCTCCCTATAATAATATATCTTAAACCCATTCTATAAATAATTAAAACTATGAAAGTATTCTATGAAAAAATATCCTAAAATTTCCATCTTTACTGTAGGAATACAAAAAAAATAAAGGGGACGGAAGCTTTTCACCAGATATAAACTTCCATCCCCTTGGGAGGTTTTCACACCGCTTTAGCTCTTAAATAGCTGAAGAGAGAAAATATTCTATTATGTCTACATTGTCCTTTAATGCTCCTCCACCAATCTAGGTTTCATCGGAGACATACTCATCATTCAAGACCTCCTCTTGTATCGGATTGCCTTGAACAACAGCATTATGTTCAATAGCTAATTCTTCTGCCCTTTGGACACGTTTCTCTTCACTATAAGCATTTACAATTGCAGCTGCAATCACAATCAATACTGGTGCAAACGCTTCGTAACCAGGTAAGGCTTGCCCTAATGCTTCTGGACTCATCGCAGCCACATATGTGCATAGTGCTATTATGATTGTAACTATAACGGTTACAATACGGCTTGGTATTTTGAGACTTTTCAATCTAGATCACACTCCATTCATTTTATTGTACCCATTCCTTACCATTTTCATCCTCATAGATGAACTCTTCACGGTCAGGAAGGTCAAGCTCATTTCTTCTTTTGTTAATTTCAAGTTGTTTAGTAAGGATTTCATCAGTTAATCCTTCTTCTTCAAACTTTACATCGTTCTTTGTTTGTTCAACCAATAATCTTAATGTTTCTAAGTATAACTCATCACCATCCATAGTAAACTCACACCCATTTTTTTATTTTGTGATTATGCAGATTGAAGGCTGTCCTCCAGGAGTATGCCTTAAGTAACTTGCTTCAACCTTATAGCTGCGTTTCTGTAAGTGGCCCTTAAATCCACCATCTGCTCTCTTATAGCCTAGACTGTTTAACACCTCTACAGTCTTTGCTTTTATGTCAATTTTGTGTATTGACTCATAATGGCCAAACCACACTTTATTAGGATTGAATTCCTCCTCGCCACCGTTAGGGTATGCGATATGGGTTATCACTCCCTTGTTGGGTTGGCAGATTATTTTTGCCAAGGCCTCAAAACGTTCTTCAGTTGTTTTTCCAAGGTCGCTGAAGTTAACCCATTTTACTGTGAGTTTGATTCCTAATTTTTTTGCTATGGCTGCTATGCAGGTATTGATTCCGTTATGGTCTGTACCTTTGGAGGTAGTTCCGCTTAACTGTGCCAGGAATGATTCTTTGAATATTTTCCCAGTCAGCTTGTATAATTCCTGTTGTTCTGCATTGTTTGCACACCCATATTTTGTATCTTGCCCCATGTTCTCATCCATCAAGTGAGGGGTTGAAGTGTATGGATTGTTGCAATTGTTAGTGTTTGGCTTGGTTGATGTAGATTGGTTATTAGTTTTTTCTACTGTTTTACTATTGCTTGTAGAATTTGGGATAAATCCTTTTGTAAAGGTACAGTAGTTAGGCAATGTTTTATTATTTGCATAGTATACTACTATTTTACTCAAGCAATACATGAACAGTTCAAATGATACTCTTGTCTTACTGGATATTGTTGTTATGTAGCTTGGTACTCTCTTGTTTTGTTGGCAATACTTGATGAAGTTATTAATCATTTTCAAGTAATCTTTTTGGGTTACTTTTTCGTTGATGGTATCCTTGTGTGTTTGAGTGTTGTATTTGACTACTGCTTTGAGTGAGTAATCTGTTTTTTTGGGGTTGAGGATTACTTGACTCATTAGGTAGGTTAGGCTGTAGGGTGAGAGTCTTACTCCATTATCTAATGTACAAGCCTTTGGGATTTTCTTGTTGTTTTCGATATATTGTTTGATTTGTTTTGCTTCAGTGGTTATTGATGTTTTTTTGTAGATTTTTATCACCTTTTTTCATTATTTTTTTTGTTTCGTTTTACTCAAGTATAACGAACTCACAAGGTATCGCTACTTTCAACTTATCTAATTTGACTGCTACTGCTACTTGGACTTGCAGTTACTCTAATGTGTCAGATACTTGCACAATAACAGTTATGAACTACCTAATCTATGATGATGCAAGTGTAGATAATAGTAGCACCTTATTCGGCTCTTCTATCCCATTGCGAAATAATGGTACTAATTCAGTATCTTATGATTCATCTACTCCTTGTTATGTGATTACGAATACAAGGGGAAGTAGTGAGAGTTTTAGACCTTACCCTGCCTTGAATGGTTACACTAATAGTTTCAAACTAACTGTAAGGTCAAAAAACACAACATATGCCACTTGCCCAATAGCACTTTACTATTATATCGATGATAACAATTGGGG
>Ga0247608_10002356_pt1 | contig 23838 bp, 20 predicted proteins | sample 176DNAGHGlowgp2_FD_193490 | JGI IMG/M metagenome (GOLD analysis project Ga0247608, IMG submission 193490) | Sheep rumen microbial communities from Palmerston North, Manawatu-Wanganui, New Zealand - 1766 DNA GHGlow gp2 | ecosystem: Host-associated > Mammals > Digestive system > Stomach > Rumen ... | reverse complement strand
TATATTTAATATTCATGCAAGCAGAAACTAATCTATAACTATTATAAACATCATTAGGTAAAATTTGTCCTATGTTCATAGATGAATATTTAGCTCGATCCGTATTGTTTACACCGTCCAAAACATTGATGTTATAATAAAAAAATGATGTTAAATATTTAGCTAAATAAACATCATAATAAGAATAATAATCTCTATTATTCAAACGAATCTGTCTTAACCATCTTATATGAGAACCTATTAAGCTTTCTTGTGCAAGAAAAAATGGATTACATCTAATAAGTAAACAACCATGAGAATTAGTCTGAAGAACACGAGATGTTTTAAATTGAAATGTTGTTGATGGAACTGGTACTTCAGATGGCAAACGAACTCCTTTAACTTTTTCTGGCTCAAGTAATGCTTGAAGATAATCAAAATTTTCAACTTCTTTATGCCGATAAATTATTTCCATTTCATCCTGAATTTTTCTTAAATTCAATTTTGGGGAATTTAAGGAATTTAATAATCTTTTAACTTTTTGATTAATGTTCATTTAGTTTTATGTTTTTATTTAAAATTATTTTAAATATTAATTTTTTATAATAATTCTTAATTGCAATAATCATGAATCTAAGCCACTTTGCAGTATCATCTATTGAGACTTCTGAAAGATAAATTTCTTTAATTCTTCTTGTCCATTGAGCTCTATCTTCTGAAGAAGCATCTTGATAAATATCCTTAAGTCTTTGAACTGAAGTAATTATTATAACCAAATAATTATTCATACGAAAAGATCCTTTCACGTTCATAAGTTGCCTATTATAATCTATAAAATGGATGAATTCAGATGGAGACATATGACTATCACGCCAGTCATCATAAAGGCAGTAAGTAACACGACCAGAAACACCTATCCAAAAACCATTTTCATACTTGACTGAATCAAACTTATTGTTCCCTATTAAGAAATGAGCTAAACGAGTTTTTCCGATACCACTTCTCCCAGAAATATAATATACTCTAGGTTTCTTATATATATTATCCGTGGAAAAACAAGAACATTCATCTAAATTAATTTTATTAACAGTGTTAAATAATTGTGCCGAAAGCTCTTCACGTTCGTCGGGAGTTAATTCTTTTATTTCTCTGATACTTGGAAATCCACCTTTTTCTCTTAATTTTCCTTCTTCCCAGATAATATCTCCTCCTTTTGCAGCATATCTTCGATTTTTTTTGGCAGAAGCATAACATTTTTCGACATGAGCACCTTCAAGTTTACTAATAGCAAGTCTCTTTGAACCCCAAAATTGAACAAAGATTTGTAAATGAACATGACCCGTTGTTGGTGCTTTTTCCTTTCCAGCGATACCATAAGTGAAGCCTTTTAAAGATGTCAAATATTTCTTAAGTTCTCCAAAACGTTCAGGTTGATTTAATGTCATAGAAAATGACGTAGAGGATCTAGTAAATTTTCCATTGGCTTCAAGCTTGTTATTTTTTTCAGACATGATTGTTTTTATCTGTTTTTATTTTTTATTTTCCACTTAAGTTCTATTTTTTTAAGCTATCATGGTTGCGAAAGTTAAAAAAGCAATGCACAATTTGAAGTATGACGAATTAAAAAAATAACACAAAAATGCTAAGATAATCTATAAAACATACACAAGTTGGCTTTTTATTTAGAGAAAGGGGACTATTTCATAGTCCCTCTTGCTTTGCAGATTTATTTCTAGTAATACTTATATAGGGCGAAATAAATCTGCAATCCTAAAAAAAGCCAATCCCCACGAAAAATAAATGAAAATTTAGTTAATTTTTAATATTATATTAAGAAAAAATAGAACTTATTTATTGCTTATTCGGAGGTTCCACAGGTTTGAGGTTCTTTGCGAGCGAAATTCCAGTATATTCTTCCACATGTTTCTTCAAGTTGTTTAGTTGAGTTTCATAAAATCTGATAATGTCACTTGGCCCTAAAATATCTGAAGAGAATCCAGGATGATGGACATCTTTGAACCTTGGTTTCATATAGAATATAATCAAGCCTTCAGACATATTAACATAAAGTTCTAGATAACCAAAAGGGGGAAAAGGATATTCACCGACTTTTTGAGAAAATCGAGGATCCAATTTGACAACAATATCATCTCCTAATCTAATAGTATCTTCCATTTTAATTGAAAAAAAAACTTAAAAAGCATTTATATAGTTCTTAATATTAAAAAAATAGAAAGTTAATAATCAGAATATTTAATTAATATTAAATTATTTAATCTTCATCTTCTTCAGCTAGCCTTATAATATCATCCTTGAGCTTCTTCATGGCTTCCCAAAAGCTTTTCACATGGATTCTTATTCCTCTTTTCGTTGGAGTATTTCCACTATAATATCTCAAGTCAATAAAATTCCCTAGCGAATTTCCTACAAGCTGAGCTCTTATTGATCCACTTACAGGTATCTCTTTTATGGTGACAGTTGGAGGATATGGCTTAGTGATTTTAGGAGGAGATATTAGCTTAACTGGAGTTTTCTTTTGAAGGAACTTTTTCATTTAATTTATTATCAATACAAATTATCTATTTAAATAGTCAAATTTTGGAGATTATGAAAAAAAATAGAAGTTTTTTTCTCCTATTCAAAAAACATAGAAATTATTTTTAAATTTAAATTCACGGATGACAAAGATGAAAACCAAACAGCATCTTTTCACCTGGGGATTAGGTTGGATTTTGTGTTTTATTGGCCCAATCCCATCCCCATAATCCCCCATGATAAACCAAGAAAAAAAATTTTTTAAAAAAATTTAATTAATAATTAAAAATTAATATATATTAAAATTATTTATTCATTTACCGATTTTGGACCTTCTGGGACTTCAGCAGTAGTAAGTAAGCTTTCATCTTTGTTTATATCATCGAATTCCATATCAATTAGTTTATCTACATCATTTTTTAACTTTTGAACCATTTCAAGATATTCAGGTAATGTTAACATCAAGCCAGTTTTTGCAGGACGACCATAAACCGAGGAACGAATATCTATGTACTTCATGGTTGGTGTGACATACAAGCGAACTACTTGACCACGAGGAAGACAGAAATGGCATAATTTTTTTCTTAATTTGTGTTTATCTTCAAATTTTTCTCTATAAAACTTACCTTTTCCCATATAAAATGAAATTATATTTTCTTCTAACTTTTTATATTCCACTACAAAAAGTCAATATAAACTTGGAAAAATCGAAAAGTCAAAAAATTGCTATCTTAACTATGGGGATTGTGAAGATATATTTTACACTTTGGGACTAATTATTCCCCATAATCCCCACTCCCAAAACCATTAACTTAAAAATATATAATAATATTATTAATTATTATAAAAAATATCTTTTAATAATATATACTATAGAAATGTGGGGGATTAATTAAAACATGTTTATATGTCAAAATAAGCATATTTTTACAATCCCCAGCTTTAATATGACATATTATTATAAACCGTATCTTTTAATAATATGTCTTTTTGCCTTTTTTATTGTTTCAAAATGTAATGAATTTTCATGTATACCTATACATGAAAACTTAACATATTTTAAAATGGGTCAATTTACTATAATTGACTCTATAATTATATGGTTATAAGGAAGTGATTTTGATATTAGTGTATCCAGCGGACATAGAATAGTAATCTGTTACCTATTTGGATACGATTACACTATGTTTTAGATACACTTTGAAAATCACTTCTTCCTCTAGAAAAAAGTTGCTCCATTTTTGTTTGGAATAATAAAAAATAATTAATTTAATTAATTAATTTAATATATAAAAATTTTTAATATATATAAAATAATATTATTAATAAGATATCTTAGTGGTTTAGGTATGGGAATGGGATGGGGATTGTACCAAATTAATCCCCTGTGATCATAGAGCATCTGAGTGTTTGAGTTTCATATTTTCCTTGATGTTTATCAAAATGACAAAATTCAGCCATAAAAAAATGGCGTTTTTATATACAAAATGGAAAATATTATTAAGTGTATCTTTTCAATATGGGTCAGATACACTGGGGATTGATGCCAAACAAGGAGAAAAAAGAAGTAATTGAGATCTAATTGATCCCCAGGATGAGTGTTTGGAACCAGACCGGGACCATACCTTCCATTCTTTTTTGACAAGTTTTTCTCATACTTAGTATTTTTTTAGTACTTTTTCTTTAAATGATATAATAATAATTTGTATGAAATTTGTATTATTATTATTATTATTATCTTCTAAACATTAACACATTAACTGGGGATTCTTTTATATTTGGTTAGATCTCATCAAAATAGGAAGATTAATATCCTATTTTCCTTATAATTTTCATTTTCCATAATATTATTAACATTATAAAAATATCTTTCCGGAGAGGATAGCATCCGGTCCAATTTTTGAATTGGCCTTAATGCAATCATCCAGGTGAAGTTCATTTAGATCCAAATAGATTAACATCAATCCCCATTGTCATACCAAACTTGAAAGATATGATACATATTATTAATTATTATAATTTTCTATAGTAATTTACTATATGAAAAAAGTGGTATCCAGTTAGAGACAACCTCAAAATATTTTTGCCTTAACTGGTGCGGCTTTGGCTAAGTCAACCCTGGGGATTACGAATCTGATGTTATTTTCATCTGATTCCTTCTAATAAGATATTTCATATTATTAAATATTATAATTATTTTTTATATAATATGGCAGCCATTAAAATTAAATAATTAATTAATTAATTAATTATTATGAAAATTAGTATATTATAATAAGCGTATCTTACTAATAATAAGATATTAACATGGGGATTGCATAATATTATTAAGATATGGTATCTTAATAATATTATATAATCCCCATAATAATATTATTAAAAAGATATGTTTATAATAATATTAATAATATAAGTTTATAATAGAATATTAAATTAATATATATAAGAATTTTTTTTTATTTAGGAAGTAATTCACTTAAGTCCTTTTTTAACATATCAGCAGCAGTAGCAAACTTAGTAGCAAGTATCCTTATTCCCTTCTTTGTTGGATATCCTTTGAAATATTTCCTAATGTCTACAAAATATCCATTTGTATTTGAAATTAATTTAACATGAATATCTCCAGCAAGAGAAATATCCCTAATTGTCATATCATCTAAATCATATTCTTTCTTTTTCTTCACTTTTTTGCTATCATCTAAATTCACATGTTTCTGTTCTTCTCCATTTTCTTCATCTTCTAAATTTATATCTTCTTTTTTTTCTTCCATTTCCATTTTAATATCCTCAGCAGCATTGTCTATAAATTTGATTTCTTCTTGAGGAATTGATTGTTGAATTGGAGTTTGAACTGGAGTTTGATGTGGAGTTTGTTTTGGAGTTTGCTGAGGAGTAGCTGGAGCTAAGACAGTTTGTTTAGAAATTGGAATTGATGTTGGAATTTGTTGTTGAAATTTTTGATTAGTTCTTCTCATTTTATATGAAAATATTTTTTATATTCTCATTTTATAGTTTAAATTAATTAATTATTTTTTATCATATAAAATGATCAGATCCAATTTACTCTCAAGGAAAGAACTAGTCGAATTAATAAAAAAATCACCACAAACAAAAGATGGCTACTATTATTTTCCCAGATTTAAAAATTTGATACTTCAACAAGGAAAAGAAAAAGATACAGGTTACTTCTATGATAGATGCTTATTCCAAAACAAAATGTGCTTTCATGAAGAAGATTTCAAAGTGTTTCTATCGAAGAGGAAGATGAAAATTGACTTTCAACTTGAACATTTTATTGACACAAAACTCGAAGAAGCTCTCAAAGGAATCGAATTTTTGGCTCTAGATGACAAACTTTATGGCAAAGATTATACTCTAGGTGAATTAATAGATACAACTATTTATTTAACTAAATATAAATATACTTAAAATTAACTTTTTTTTTAATTTCTTTTTTTTCTTTGTGCGTTCACGGTCCGACCCTGCGTCGGTCAAGTGAACGCTCGGCTTTTCCCTTCTCAGGAAAAGCCTTCACTGCGAGCAAAGTCACATTCTTTCTTAACAGAAAGAATTTGTTTGCTCAGCAGAACCATCTGCGAACGATACGTTGCTTATTTGCAAAATTCCCCATTTTGCAAATGGGCTTCTTAACAGAAGCCTTGTTTTCCTGGATGGGATTGTGGCTGGGATGGCATGGTGAACTAGAAGAAAAGAATTTTTGTGACTTTTTTTAGTTCTCCTAGCAGGGGCTGGCGGCCGAGGCACACGAGACGTGGCAAATTGCACACGATACGTGGCCAAATTTCCATATTTAATTAAAAAAGTTAATTTTATTTCAAATAAATGCGATGCATATTCAAGAAATTATTTGTTATCGAGGGAAACATTGGAGCCGGAAAATCTACCCTAATCCAACTTCTGGGGAAAAAACTTCAAAATGCTTCTATACTTTCCGAGCCTGTGGAAGAATGGAAAACCATAGGAGGCATAAATTTGCTAAATTATTTTTATTCCAATCCCTCAAGATGGTGCTTTACATTCGAGGTCTGTTCGATGATAAGCAAGATTAAAAAGCTAAACGAAGCGTACAAAGCTGATACGGACATCATTTTTATGGAACGAAGTTTGTTTTCAGATCAAGTTTTTCAGAAATTATCTTTCTTTTTGGACAAAATCACCCCATCAGAGATGATAATTTTGCAAGATTTATTCAACCATTTTAGGATCCAATATCCAAGAATTAATGGAATTATCTATCTAAATACGGATACAAAGACATGCATGCAGAGGATCAAGAACAGAGCAAGGAGGGAAGAATCAAAAATAGATGAAGAATATCTCAAGAAACTGGAAAAACAACTCAAAACAATCGAATATAGCTGCCCAATTTTGGAAATAGATGGCAATTATGACCCCAAAAAAGTAGATGAAATAATAGATAAAATTTTAATATTTATTAAAAATAATTAAAAAAACCATAAGTTAATTTTAATTAATTTCTATTTAAATTTAAAAATTTGTCTTGGCACAAAGGGTCTTCAAAAAAGATCACTTTGTACCTTTATTTAATTACATTAAACTATTAAAAGTTGGGTTAGGTAGGTTGGTTCAGCGGCAGAAAAAGGCTCTCATAAGTGGCATCTCGGGTTCCAACCTGCACTAGCCCAAGTTTTTTTTTGCACAAGTTAAGACTCAAAGTTTAAAAAAATGGATAATATAAACCCAATCCCCAAGTTCCCAAGCCAAAGTACTTAAGATAAATTAAAAAAATAAGGAAAAATAAATAAATAAATTAAATGATATAAAATTTTTTATAAATTTAAATTAATAATATAATATAAAATTATTTAATTATTTTTTTTTGTGGGCCAAAAGGAAACATTTTTTTTATAATATTTGTCATCATCTTCATCATCAGCTTCATTTCCATCTTCATTTTCATCTTCATCCTCTTCTTCTTCTTCTTCAATTATTTCTTCTTTATTTTCTACTTCTTTTTCCTTTTCTTTTATTTCTTTTTTTTCTTTCAAATTGGGAAACATTTTTTTTAAAAAATTTTCCCTTTCTTCTTCTTCTCTTGCTTCTTCTTCTATTCTTCTTGGGGGGCTTTGAGGAGGAAGCTGGGGGGCAGTGTGGATATGGCCCCAAGACCAGCGCGAAAGACGTAATAAATTTTTAATTTTTCCAACTGCATTGATGCAGTTGGTGGAGCAATACCCCCAGAAATCAAATCCATTTTTTTTCTTCCATTTTGAAATATCAGGGAAAGGTGATAATGATAAACATTCATAAAACATATGGCTTATATCTTCAACATTATTAGTATCCCATTTTGAAAAATCAGGTAATTTTGATAATGATGAACATCCCATGAACATATGACTCATATTATTAACATTATATGTATCCCATTTTGAAATATCAGGTAAAGTTGATAATGATGAGCATCCCATAAACATATAGCCCATATTATAAACATTATTAGTAAACCATTTTGATATATCAGGCAAAAATAATAATGATGAGCATTCAGAGAACATAAAACTCATATCAATAACACTACTTGTATCCCAATTAGAAATATCAGGTAATTCTTCTAATGATGAGCATCCTGAAAACATTCCACTCATATCAGTAACTTTTTCTGTATTCCAATTTGAAATATTAGGCAATTTTTCTAATGATGAGCAACCATAAAATAATTTGCTCATAAGAGCAACATTACTAGTATTCCATTTTGAAAGATCAGGAAAAGATTTTAATGATGAGCATTCTTCGAACATATAATTCATATTAGTAACATTAAAAATATTCCATTTTGAAATTTCAGGTAAAGATATTAAAGATGAGCATCCTTTAAACATACTTTCCATATTAGTAACATTAGTTGTATTCCATTTTGAAATATTAGGTAAATTTGATAATGATGAACAATCCATAAACATACTATTCATATTAGTAACTTTATTTATATTCCATTTTGATATTTCAGGTAATGATTTTAAAGATTTGCAATTATAAAACATATGATTCATATCATTAACATTATTAGTAATCCATTTTGAAATTTCAGGTAATTTTGATAATGATGTACAATTATAGAACATAAAACTCATATTTTTAACATTATTTGTTTTCCATTTTGATATATCAGGCAATTCTCTTAATGATGAACATCCAGCGAACATAAAACTCATATCAGTTGCTTTATTTGTATCCCATTTTGAAATATCTGGCAAAAAAAATAATGATGAACAATAATTAAACATATTACTCATATTAGTAACATTATTAGTATTCAGTTTTGAAATATCAGGTAATGATGGGCATCCAAAAAACATATGACTCATATTAGTTACATTTCTAGTATCCCATTTTAAAATATCAGATAAAAATGATAATGATGAGCAATTATAGAACATACCACACATATTAGTAACATTAGTTGTATTCCAGTTTGAAATATCAGGTATATTTGATAATGATGAGCATTCATAGAACATACAGCTCATATTAGTAACATTTTGAGTATTAAAATTTGATAGAATTTCAAATTCTATCAAATTTTTTTGATATTTAAAAAAGCCCCTGAGGCTCTGGGGCACAGCAGTGAAAAAAATGTCTATTTTTTTTTCTCCCCCCGGGACCAAAAGGTATGTCCCCACAAGCTGGCAGCCTCCGAGCATTAGAGCCTCAGGCTCGGAGGGAGGGGAGAGGGAGAGTCTAGGGGCAGGGCCCGCATCCTTGTCGTCAGGGGTGCAGACCCTGACCTTAGTAGCAGCAGAAAAATTAAAAAAAAATTTTGCTCTCATAATAAATTATTATAAATTTTTTGGACCCCTTTATATAGCAAATTGGGTCCAAATAATTATTTTTTTTATTAATTTAGGAGATGACGTCAAGTTGACGTCATCTTCCTATTTCCTAAAAATAATTAATTTTATAATTTAAAAAATAGTTAATTATGTATTATAATTTTGAGTCATAACCTAAAATTATTATAATGTTATGACTTTGTAACATTTTTCTTTTCATCTTGCAAGGTTTTTTTCTCCTAGCTCGGGAATGCCATTTTCTGCCATGTTTTTATTTGAATTTAAAAATTAATTTTTTTTCATAAATTAATTTCTATGTTTTTTATCAAATTTAAAATTTTAAATTTTTTTAATTAATTTAAAATATAAATGTCTGCCATGAGATGTCAAAGAGAGTTCACTGAAGAACAAATTGGGCAAATAAGAGAAGAAGCTGCTGATTTTTTTGCCCAAACTGGTTCCTTGGAGGGTCCTTTCGTGTCTAAAACCCTCTTTTTTTCTATCCTTCTGGCCCTTTTCACTGCCATCCCAGACTATAATATTTTTGACATTCTGGGAAAATACAATAAAAAAGAAGAAAATGAAGGCAAAAAAGAAGAAAATGAAGAAGAAAATGCTGAAGAAAAAGAAATTGATCCAATCTTAAAATACGAGAATAGATACCAAGACCTCATAAATATAAAAAAAACTGGCTTCAAAGCAGTCAAACTGGCCGATAGAATCAAAAATAAATCAGAATATTATGAAAAATGCTTTAAGATCAGAAGTGAATTCCAAAATGCTGCATATGACTGGCACAGCTTAAGTAGCTCAACTGCAAAATTCATGTACGATAGAGAAATGCTTAAGATATCAGTTGAGCAAAAAGAAAAATATGGAATCGGAGAAATCAACTGCCCTGTATGCAACACGAAATGGCTCAAGGAACCAAACTCAGAATGCCTCAAATGCAATAGAGAAGAGAGGGTCAAGCTTTTTGTAGCAATTGCACACTTCTTCCAGGTGGTGACAGATATGGAATCTTTTTGGTCAGCTCTAGATAAAGAAACAAAAGAAAAATTATTTGATCCTAAAAAGTGCCAGCAATATCTCGAATATTTCAGAAAAAAACAAGACAATAGAAAGTCAAGATTAAACAAAATCTGGTATAAGGAGTATGGCATGAATCAATACAAAAAATTAGTAAAAGAAAAGGGATTTGATGAAATAGATGCAGATGAAGAACTCAAAGAATTCAATAGGAAATATGGATTGGCTCTAACAAGACTTGATGAAGAAATAGACCTGAGAGAAGCCAAGAATACTTTCCAAATAAGCTTCGTAGAGGACCTAAGCCTATTAGAATTCATTATAGCAAAGAAAGTCATATTCCCAGAAAAGAAGGTAGATTTAAATGCATTTAAGCCAAAAATGCCATGCTTAATAGAAATAGTCGCAAAGAAATGCCAAATAAAGCAATTAGAACTTGATGTTAATTTTTTCCCTTCCTTAAGAAGAATCAACCTGGAAGATAATAAAATAGAAGAATTAATAGATATAAGGAATTTGGCCAATTTACCAAAACTCAAAAAAATCTGGTTGCAAGGAAATCCAATAGAACAAACAAGAGAAATATACAAAACAGATAATTCCTTTAGAAGAAATAAAATAGAAATCATGTATGATCCTGAAATCAAATATAGGAGAATGGGAGACATAGAAAAAGAATCAGATATAGAAATTCGTACAACTATGATGAAGTTTCCAGACCTCTACGAAGAAGATGAATCAGAAGCCAGTTTAAGTCTCTCAGATCTATCAGAAACAACAAAAAAAGAAAAGCTAAAAGAACAGAAAAAAATAAATAAAATATTAAAGAAATATTAAATAATTTAATATAAATTTTTAATTATAATAAATTTATTAAATTTTTAATTAATATAAACTTATATTTAATATTTTTTTTATTTAAACATTTCCTCCTCCTAAGCCTAAGTCTTTTAATCCTCTTTTATATCCTGCACCTCTTTTTCTTTTCTTTTTAGTTAAATTACTTGAACCTTTACTTTTAATAAATTTAGTACGAATAGTTGGCATAGCTGAACTTGTTGACCTATTGTATGTTTTACTTCCTTTTGAATCAGTTATTATTATTTTTTCTTTTTTATCTTCTTCCTCTTCCTCATCCTCTTCTTCTTCAGATTCATTTGAAATAATATTTTTATTACCTCTTTTACCAAAACTAAAACTACTACCACTTAAATCTCCTGTTTCAGCATATTTTAATTCTTCTGGAATTACGACATTTTCATTATAATCTTTAAGAGCATCTACAGCAATTTTATCTAAAAATTCTACTCTATTTCTTTTTCCTATAGTATATTTTTCAGGATTTTTTAAGCTATTATAAGCATCTGTAGCATCTTTAATATCATCTATAAGATTTTGTTTATCAGATTTAAATCCTATAGCATATCGAACAGGAACATTATAATCATATTCTGGACCAACTATATTTCCCATCCTTTTCTTCAAATATATTTTCATAAACTCATATTCATTCTTAAGTTGAGTAGAATAATCTATACTAAAACTTTGTTCATTTTTTTTAACTTTTTCTTTTTTCTTAACTATATCATCATGATATTTATTAATACCATGTGAAATATAATCTCTTTGAACATTTAGAGCTGAACCATTAAGTCCACCGTCTGCTATAATAAATGGAAATTGATATGGATTTGTGTCAGCTGAAGATGGCAAAAATGAATGAATTCTCAAAATCAAACTTTTTATGTCACGGATAATTGCTGGAGATTGTGTACCATTAATCATGATATTTATGATAGTTCTCATTTTCAAAAGAATTGCTGAATGATCAGTATTAAGTTGTAATTTAATCATTCTTGCAAATTGGATTTCATCAAAAAAATCTTTCATGGCACTAAACAAAGATGTTTGTTTTTTAAGAACTTCAACTGTTTCGATATATTTTTTAATTTTATCTAACAATTTAAAGAATCTTAATAATTCAGATGTATTTAAAAAATATGAACAAAATTCTCGATAAATACGTTCAAGAAGTAATTGCATTTCTTTCCATTTTCTAATATATGGTTTTAATTCATAATAATGATCACAATATTTTGCAATAAGTTCACGAGTCTCAATAGGAAGTTCAAGTGCAGTAAGAGCAACTACAGACATAAAATCAAATACTTGATTAATAGTAGTCCAATAACAAAAATCAACTGGTAATTTGAAATGACCTTCGGATTGAGTTTTAATAATATAATCAAATAAATTTGTATAATCTAATGCATACTCAAATAAAAAACTGACTGGAATGGATTTGGTTGTGGTGGTCCAAAAACAAGGGCAAAAATCTTCTGGTGTTAATAAAACATCAAAATAATGTATATCATCATTATATGCTAATGTTTTTTCTCCTTCTGATATTTTGGTTCCTTCTGTTTTCAAATAAACCATATTATTAAACTTTTCTATAACTTCATCTATAGTAGTATCTGCTAATTTTATTATACTTAAATCTTCATCACCATAATAATTAAATTTATAACCATTATAATCAAATTCTCCTAATCCTACATTTTCTTCTATTACTTTTTTTATATCTTCAGCAGTTATTTTCTTAGTACATATAATAGAAAATTTAGGATCATAATCTTGAATAAGTCCTTTTCTAGCATCTTCATCTATTTTAAAATTATCACTAACAACTTTAACTGAATTTAATATTGCATTTTCAAATGAACCTGCTTCTTCAGCTACTTGATGCCTAACTGCATTTAGATACAAATAATCATTTGAAAGACATTTTGTTGATACATTTGAAGCAAAGATATAACCAAATATTGGACGTTTAAAAAGATTTGAATTAAAAAGAACTTTTTTTCCTTGTGGACGAGAATTTAAAATTGTTTGAATTATTCTAGCATCAACATCAACTTGCATAGATTTATTATTTCCAGATGTTTTAGATAAATATGCTTGAATTTTTTCGACTGAATCATAACCATTTTTAATAATAGTAGCTAAGTAACCTCTTATTCTAGTACTTTTGGCTTTTCTTTGTTGCTTCTCTCTAAAAGGAACACGAAAATCAAGTATATCTAATTGATCAGATAAACCAGTTAATTCTGCTTTATATTTTTTTGGATCTCCTTTGATTTCAATTTTTTTAATTTCATCTTTTTCATCATCATTATTTACTTCAATTGATTCTTTCATCGATTTTTTTAATGAACCTTGATAATTTTATTTAAAAAAAAAATTTAATTTAATTTTTTATAAGTTTTAAGACATATTTAGTTTTTATAATTATTTAAATTTTATTTATTTATTTATTTATTTATTATTTAATAAGCTAATTTTTTTCATCTATTCATAATCCATTGAATTAACTCCTATCATATTTCCAGCTAATGCAAGTCCAGGTTTTAATCCAGGGATAGCACCTATTAAACCAGCAGATCTAAGTCTTTCAAATCCAGGAAGTCCATTATCAAATTTTTTAATCATCTTATTAAACAAACTTGGGACTTGAATTCCTTCTCCAGCTTCTTCATTTGCTTTAAGTACAGGCTTAGATTGTACAACTAAATTCATTCTTTTTTTCTCTTCAGTAGAAAGAACATAAGGATTTAATGTAATAGGCATATAATTTAAATATTTAGCATTAGGAAGGCATTCAAAATTGCAGTAAATATCTACTTTAAAACAGTTTGAACTTGGTGGAGCTCCTAAAGTATAGAAAAACCAATTGAAACCAGATTTATAATAATCTTCGGGAACCGTAAATACTCCTGAAGATCCACCAGCAGAAAAAGCTATTGTAGTATCATCTGTTACTTTCATATATTCTTCATAACTATTATCTAAAGGGAAATAAAGCATTCTTGAGCCTTCTATACAAAGATTTTCTTGATGATAAAAAGAATCCATTGCTAAGTCAAAGTTTCCATATTTTGCTAATTCAGGAGCTGTTGCATTAATTCCAGCACCAGATGGATTATATGGTGTTGTTCCAGATTTTGTTTGAACTTGTCCTCCAAGTGTATTTGCTTCATCATAAATAATTGCACCTCCTAAAACACCAGAAGCAATATCTAACCTTCCAATATATTTCACAACAACTGATGCCGAAACAAGCCTATATTGATCATAAACTGCTGGTAATGTTTGGCCAATATCAACAGGAACCCAATTTGAATTTTCGGCAGTTCCTGTCAAAGAAGCATCATTATTAACCCACATTGAAGTTAAAAATTTATGGACAAAAAAATTACCTCCTCCTATAGTAGATAAATCAAAACCAAGAACATTTTCTGATGCTAAGAAAAATGGATTTAACAAAAAAGCACAATTTCCAGATGAATTGGTTGAAACAGTAACACAATTATGAAGCTGAAAAGAACAAGATGGAACTGGTACTTGGGATGGGATTTTACAACCTCTAGCTTTTTCTGGACAAAGCATATTAGATAAATAATCATAATTTTGGGACTTATCAAATGCAGAAATATCATTAATTTGTTGTTTAATTGTTCTCATATTCAATTTTTCCGAAGATAATGTATTTTTGAGATTATTTAATTTTGAGATTAAAATTATATCAGAACTATCTATTGAATTTTTTAAATCATCTGTAATTTCATTTTTATAATATTCATCAGCAGTTTTTCTAATGCCAGGTCGATTATTGAGACTTATCATAATTTTATTTAAAATAAAAAAATAATTTAAGATTTTATAAAATTTTTATATTAAGTTTATTTTTATATTAAAATTATTTATTTATATTTTCCGACTGCATATTTCTTAACTTCATCTAGCACTTGTTTTTTCTTGATAGGATCTATAGCATAAGGACGAGTTTCTACTGGACAGAAGTTTAAAAAGGAACTTGTTGGCATACATTCGAAATTAAAACATAGATCAACTCTGATACATTCTTTATGAGCAGGTAAACCTTGGCAATATGCAAACCAATTGAAACTACTTTTATAATAATCAGGATTAGAATAAAAATATAAAGGTTCTATATCAATTGGAACACCTTTTTCATCTCTATCAATTATTTCATAAAAGAAATCTAATTGATCTACGTCTTTTAATATAGGAATAAAATGTTCATAACTATTATCAAGAGGAAAATATAACATTCGAAGTCCGTCAAGACAATTATTTTCTGCGTGATAAAAAGCATCTCTTAAAACATCAAATTGTGAATATTTTCCTATAATAGATCCTCCAAAAATAGTTGCAGCAGAAGGATTATAAGGTTCGGCTGGTCTAATAGCTTGATTTGTTAGATGAGCATGTTGCTTATAATAAAGTTCCGATCCTAAATCTTTTAACTCTTCTGTTATAATAGATCCTCCTATGACACCAGAACTTTCTTCTATTTCGCCGATATATTTAATATTCATGCAAGCAGAAACTAATCTATAACTATTATAAACATCATTAGGTAAAATTTGTCCTATGTTCATAGATGAATATTTAGCTCGATCCGTATTGTTTACACCGTCCAAAACATTTATGTTATAATAAAAAAATGATGTTAAATATTTAGCTAAATAAACATCATAATAAGAATAATAATCTCTACTATTCAAACGAATCTGTCTTAACCATCTTATATGAGAGCCTATCAAACTTTCTTGCGCGAGAAAAAAAGGATTACATCTAATAAGTAAACAACCATGAGAATTAGTCTGAAGAACACGAGATGTTTTAAATTGAAATGTAGTAGATGGAATTGTAATTTCAGAAGGTAAACGAACTCCTTTAACTTTTTCTGGTTCAAGTAATGCATTAAGGTAATCATAATTTTTAACTTCTTTATAATTATAGATTGTTTTCATATCATCATAAATTTTTCTTAAATTTAATTTAGGTGCATTTAAAGAATTTAATAAATTTTTTATTTTTTTATTTAGATTCATTTAAAGGTTTTATATTTTTATTTAAAATAATTTTAAATATTAATTTTTTATAATAATTTCTTATAGTCATACAAAGAAATCTTAACCATTTAGCACGATCATCGTTATATACTTCAGATAAATGTATTTCTCTTATTCTTCTAGTCCATTGAGCTCTATCTTCTGCAGGTGCATCTTTATATATTGTTTCTAATGGCTGAATAGAAGTAATAATAATAATAAGATAATTATTTACACGAAATGAACCTTTTACATTCATAATTTGTTTATTATAATCTATAAAGTGAATAAATTCAGATGCAGTCATATGTGAATCACGCCAGTCATCATAAAGACATACAGTAACAGCACCAGAAACACCGATCCAGAAACCATTTTCATATTTAACTGAATCAAATTTATAATTGCCTATAAGAAAATGAGCAAAACGGGTCTTACCTATGCCACTTCTACCTGAAATATAATATACCTTAACATGTTTATGAATATCTGTAGTTTGAAAAAGTGCTGATTCTTCTTCATTTACTTTACGAACAGTTCCAAAAAGATGAGCAGATAAATTTTCTCTTTCTTCTTTTGGCATTTCTTTTATTTCTTTAATAGAAGGATAACCTCCTTTTTCTCTTAATTGTCCTTCCTCCCAGACTATATCACCTCCTTTAGCTGCATATCTGCGATTCTTTTTTGCTGAAGACCAACATTTTTCTACATGAGCACCTTCAAGTTTACTTATAGCAAGTCTTTTAGGGCTCCAGAATTGTACAAAAATTTGTAAATGAACATGACCAGTAGTAGGAGCCTTCTCTTTTCCAGCAATTCCATAAGTAAATCCTTTAAGAGAAGTCAAATATTTCTTTAATTCTCCGAATCTTTCTGGTTGATTCAAAGTCATGGCAAAACGAGTGGAACATCGAGTAAATTTTTCATTTTCTAGCTTCTTCTCATTTTTGGACATCTCTAAATTTTAAATGAAATTTAATTATTAAAACACTTTAAGTACATTTTTTTAGTTCGACCATTTTTGCTATATCAAATGTAGAAATGAGTTTTAGCTATATGTATTCTAAAAAAATGTATTAACAAATGCTTAAGATAATATAGTAAAAGAAATATTTTACTTAGCCTTTTAAGAAAAATCTTAAATTTTTATGCTTTATATAAATTGCTAATTTAAATATAGTAATACTTATATAGGGATATTTAAATTAGCAATTGTATAAAAATCAAAAATTTAAGTCATTTAAAGAAAAATAAATAGAAATTAATGGTTTAGTTAATAAAAAAATAGAACTTATTTAAGCTATATTCTAACATTAGTTTCTTTTTTCATTTTTTCAGTTACTATTGCAACATATTGTGTTACATATCTTCTCATATCGGCTAGTTTTTGAGAATACATTTCAATTATATCACTGGGTCCATAAAATTCATTAGCAAAACCTGGTTCATTTTCATTTTTGTATCTAGGCTTCATATAAAACAAAACAACTGGCATATTGAGATTTATATATAAATCTAAATAACCAAAAGGAGGAAAAGCAAAAGAAGCTATACGATTTGACATATTTGGATTAAAATGAATATCTGTTCCATCATTTAAATTAAAGACATTTTCCATTTTTATTTAAAATTAAAAAATATAAAAACAATAAATATTTTATTTTTAAGAGAGATATAGTTTAAGAAACATCACAAAAATACCATATTTGAAGAAGAAGAAAAGACAAAAAAATGGAATTTTTAAAACATCAAGTTGACAAATTGCATAACAAAATATTTTCTTGTTAGACATCTTAAATAAAAGAATTTATAAGTTTATATAATTTGATAATTAAAAAACAAGTTCTTAATATTAAATAATAATTAAATAAATATTTAAGACTATTTAGTCATCATCTTCTTTAGCGAGCCTTTCTAATTCGTCTTGTAGTTTCTTCATAGCAGTAACAAAACTTTTAATATGGATCCTTATACCTTTTTTAGTAGGAGTATTTCCTGAAAAGTAGCGTAGGTCAATAAAGTTTCCTAAGGAATTTCCTACAAGTTGAGCTCTAATAGAACCACTTACGGGTATTTCTTTTATAACTACAGTAGGAGGGTATGGTTTCTTCGAAGCTTTAGGATCAGGATATGCTTTTACTTTCTTATTAAGGAACTTTTGCATATGTTTTTATATGATTATCAATATTAATTAATCTATTTATATTAATTTTTCATAATACAAAATAAAAAAATAGAAGTTAATATTTCATATTATAAAAAAATAGAAATTAATATTTAAATTTTAAATTTTAAGCAATAAGGTATATAAAAGTATGAAACAAGAGGGATTACCCTGGGGATTTGTATATTAAGAGTGTTTTATATGTTAAACAATCCCCCTAAATCCCCCGAAGTAAACCACTTAAAAAATAATTTTTTAAAATTTAATTATATTATTAAAATTAAAAGATAATATAAAATTAATTATTTATTTCTTGTCCATTTACTTCTTGAGGCAATTCTTCTTGAACTTGAGTTTCAGTAGCTTGAATTTCAGCATCTTCTTCTTCTAAGATCTTATCTATAGAGTTTTTTAACTTTTGAACCATTTCTAAATATTCAGGAAGCATTAATTTAATACCATATTTAGTTGGATGACCATATGAAGTATTTCGAATATCTATATAGTTTCCATGTGGACTTGAATACAATCTAACAACTTGACCTCTAGGAAGACAAAAATGATTTAATTTTCTTCTTAAATTTAATCTTTCTTTTGGTTTTTCTTGATAATATTTACCTTTTGCCATATTAAATGAAATTCATTTTCCTTTTCTTTTTATATTTTCCTTTTACATTATGTAAATGTAAATAAGAGATTTTCAAGATGTTCAAAAATATCATATTTAACCCTGGGGATTATGTTAATGAATTCTACGACTTTAATTTAATATAACCCCATAATCCCCCGAGTATAAACCACTTAAAAGATATTTTATAATAATATTATTAAATTATAATAAATATCTTTTATAATAATATTATTATAAGATACCCTGGGGATTATATATTATTAAAAGATATATTAAAATAAAGACTTTAACATAATCCCTGATGTTAAATCTAATACAAAGTGAAAATGTATCTTTTTCATTTTCCGATTTTATGTTGATTTTTTCTTCATTTTCCGTATTTTTGCTTTTCCTTTTAAATCATCTAATTTATAAGTTTATTTAAAAAATTAAGTTTATTTTAAATTAATGTTTAAATTTAATATAATTGAGTCAATGATTATATGCATATATGAAAGTGATTATGATGTCAATAGATGCAGCGGACATACAAATGAAATCTGTTAGACATCTTGACTCGATTACTGTATGTTTTTGATACATTCAGTAAATCACTTTCATTTCATTTTTAAAATGTGCTCCATTTTTGTTTAGAAATTAAAAAAATAATTAATTTTATTAATTAATTTTTAATATATTTTAATATTAATTTTTTAATATAATATAAATTTTAATAATATTATTAAGATATTGGTTTATTTATGGGAGTGGGGTGAGGGGATGATATAAACATAATCCCCTGAGTTCATATAACATCTGAGTATTTGAGTTTCTTAATTTCCTTCACTTTGTTATAATACAAAAATTCAGCCATTAAAAAATGACGTTTTTATATTCAAAATGAAAAATATTATTAAGTGTATCTTTTTATTATAAGGTATATACCACGGGGATTTACATTTTTAGTTGAGATAAAACAAATAAAAGGACTTTAAGTTGTACCCAGGTGATGTTTAGAGTACAAGTTAGTAGCATATAACTTCATTATTTTTTTGGTCGTATTTTATATTTATTGTATTTTTTTACATGCTTTTCCTTTAAAGGTATAATAATAAAATGAATGAAATTTAATAATATTATTAAGTTAATTTAACAAGGAACATTAACACTTACCCTGGGGATTATTTTATTTTTGTTTTCTACATGTTAAACTAAGTACAAATATGTTCTTGTTTCTTCTTAATTCATATTATAATATATTATTATTAACATTATAAAAATATCTTTCCGGAACTGGTATGCTACTAACTCATTCTCGAATTAGCTTTAAATTCAACTAGTTAGATGAAGTACATACCTAGGCTAATAGATAAACATAAATCCCCCGTGTCATACCTAGCTCAAAAGATACGTACATATTATTAAATATTATAATTTTCTATAGTAATTTACTATATGAAAAAAATGGTATCCAGTTAGAAACAACTACAAAATAATCCTGCCTTAACAGGTGCGGCTTTGACTAAGTCAACCCTGGGGATTACGAATATCAAATTATCTTCTTCTGATTCCTTCTACAAAGATATGCTAATATTATTAATTATTATAATTATTTTTTTATAATATGGCAGCCATTAAAATTAATTAATTAATTAATTAATTAATTATTATGAAAATTAGTATATTATTAAAAAACGTATCTTAATAATAATAAGATATCAACACAGGGATTGTATAATATTATTAAGATATCATATCCTAATAATAATATATAATCCCCGAGATGATATTATTAAAAAGATATTTTTATAATATTATTAATTAATTAATATTTTCTTTATTATATATTAAATTACATATTTCTTTAAGTATAGTAGCACCTTCTTTGATAAAGTCACCAGCTTCCATCTCTTTGTTAGCAAAAGCTTTACATTCTTCACATATAAATTCAGGACGTACATAAAATATTCCATTTCTTTGAAAAAGTGTTAATATTCCAAAAGGAGAAAAATAAAAAGATTTTTTATCATAGTTCATAATTTTAATTAAAATAAAATAATATAATATTAATTAAATATTTATTTAGGTAATAACTCTTTTAAATCTTGTCTAAGCATTTCAGCAGCAGTAGCAAATTTAGTTGCAAGCATTCTTATTCCTTTCTTAGTAGGATATCCTTTAAAATATTTTCTTATATCTACAAAATAACCATTAGTATTAGCAACAAGTCTAACATGAATATCACCAGCTAAAGTAATATCTCTTATAATACTATCATCTAAATCATATTCTTTTTTTTCTTTATGTTTTCCTTTTTTACTATCATCTAAATTAACAACTTTTTCATCTTCTTGAATATCTTCTAAATTTATATCTTCTTTTTTTTCTTCGACATCCATTTTTATTTCTTCTGCATTATTATCTATAAATTTTATTTCTTCTTGTTGACTTTGAATAGGAGTTTGTACTGGAGTTTGTTTAGGAGTTGTCTTTTGTGGTGTAGCTGGAGCTAAAACTTGTTGTTTTAAAACTGGTATTGAACTTGGAATTTGTTGTTGAAATTTATTTTGATTATTTCTTCTCATCTTCTTAATTTTTATTTAAAATTATTTTTCCTTTTTACATTATATAGTCATATTAGGTCAATTAATTATTTTTTTTATTATTTAAAAATGATAAGGTCAAATCTATTTTCTAGAAAAGAATTAGTCGAACTAATTAAGAAATCACCACAAACTAAAGATGGTTATTATTTTTTTCCTCGTTTTAAAAACTTAGTTATGCAACAAGGTAAAGAAAAGGACACAGGTTTCTTTTATGATAGATGCTTATTCAAGGATAAAATGTGCTTTCATGAAGATGATTTAAAAGTGTTCCTAGCAAAGAAAAAGGTTAAATATGATATGCAATTAGAACATTTTATAGACTCAAAGTTGCAAGAAGCACTCAAAGGAATCGAATTTTTAAGCTTAAAAGATAAACTCTTAGATAAAGATTACACACTAGAAGAACTTATAGATACAACAATTTATATAACAAAATATAAATATGCGTAAAAAATATTATAATAAAATTAACTTTTTATTTCTATTTTTTTTTACAAGGGCATTTGCGGTCAGACCCTGGAGTCTGTCGAGCAAATGCTCGGGCTGCTTTCTCTAGCAGCCCTGTCACTGCTAGCAAAGCCATTCTTTCTTAACAGAAAGAATTAATTTGCTATGCAGACCCAGTTTGCACACGAGGCGTGGCACATTTGCAAAGTTCCTCACTTTGCAAATAAAAATAAAATTGCACTTAACAGTTCCATTTTATTTTTTGTTTTTACTTGCTCCTCGCAGGGGCGTGGTATAACAGGAGATATAATGGTAAAACATTCAGCAAGCCGGTTTTGAGTAACAGTACTTGACTTATAAGCACCGGGCAGGCACTCTTAGTTCAAAACCATTTTTATTACTTTTTTTTTTGTCAGTTTGATATAAGATAAAAAGTTAATTTTATTTCATTTTAAATGAGATGTATATTCAAGAAATTATTTGTATTAGAGGGCAATATAGGAGCAGGAAAATCTACACTAATTCAACTTTTAGGCAAAAAACTTGGAAATGCTTCAATACTTTCAGAACCAGTGGAAGAATGGAAGACAATAGGTGGCATCAATTTACTAAATGCTTTTTATTCGAATCCGAAAAGATGGTGCTTTACATTCGAGGTATGCAGTATGATAAGCAAAATAAAAAAATTAAACGAAGCATACAAATCTGATTCTGATATAATTTTCATGGAAAGAAGTCTTTATTCTGATCAAGTTTTTCACAAGTTATCCTTTTTTCTTGATAAGATCAATCCAAGCGAGATGATAATTCTTCAAGATTTATATAATCATTTTAAAATACAATATCCACGTATAAATGGAATTATTTATATAAATACTGACTCAAAAACATGCTTGCAAAGAATAAAGAACAGACAAAGAAAAGAAGAAGCTAAAATAGATGAAGATTATCTTAAGAAGTTAGAAAATCAGCTCAAAACCATAGAATATAGTTGTCCTATTTTAGAGATAGATGGAACTTATGATGTTAAAAAAACAGATGAAATAATAGATAAAATATTAAATTTTATTAAATATAATTAAATAAACTAATTTTTAATTAAATTCTATTTTATTTTAAATTTAAATTTTCTTAAATTTGGCTCAACATAGAAACATCTCAAATTTTGTTTCATGTTAGCTTATTATTTAATTTAATTAAAACATAAAATACTGGATCAACTAGGTTAGTTCAATGGACTTCTAGCGAGCTTCCATAAACGAATTCTGTTGTTCTAACCTAAGTTTGGTCCAGTTTTTATATTAAGTTAAAATAAAATTAAATATATTTTTGCACAAGTTAAGACTCAAAACTAAAAAAAATAAAGGAAATATTAACCCAAGCCAAAAAAGTTAAGAAGTTAAGAAAAAATAAGGAAAAAAAAAATATATTTAATTAAATGTTTATTTTATTATATTAATTGAAATTTTATTTAATTAATTAATAATGAATATTTAATTATTTATTTTTTTTCTTTTTGTCTTCTTCTTCTTTTTTTTTAATTTCTGCCCAGCCTGGGATTATGTGGTACATGGCCTGTTCTAGGCTTAGTTGCTTCAGGTTTGGCTTCTTCTGGTTAGTTTCTTTTGGTTTAGCTTCTCCTTCTGGTTTAGGTTCTTCTGGGGGTTTAGGAGCTGGCTGAATCCAGCCGGAATGTTCAAGCTTTCTTTCCCCCCTGAGGGCATTAATGCAA